>Ga0105048_10002732_pt1 | contig 28739 bp, 20 predicted proteins | sample MAT05_FD_78382 | JGI IMG/M metagenome (GOLD analysis project Ga0105048, IMG submission 78382) | Freshwater microbial communities from Lake Fryxell liftoff mats and glacier meltwater in Antarctica - MAT-05 | ecosystem: Environmental > Aquatic > Freshwater > Ice > Liftoff microbial mat | place...
CCGGGCCGGCCAAGGCCGAGCCATGCCAACGCCAGCCCGGGCCGGCCAAGGCCGAGCCATGCCGACGCCAGCCCGGGCCGGCCAAGGCCGAGCCATGCCAACGCCAGCCCGGCGGCCGCCCGCGACTGGTACTCGCGAGATGGCACGTCTGCGCCCTGCCGCGTTGTGCCACGCGAGTGGTGAACGCGCTCGCAACAGAGACGCCCTATCGGCGAGTACCAATCGCCGATACGGGCATACGGTCACCCGGGAGGGCCGGATCAGGGGGGTTTGGGCGCCTGGCAGCGTCAATTCGATCGATCTCGCTTGTGACAGGCGCGTGGCGGGTACCAGTCGCCAGCGCCGGCACGATCGGTCGCGTGGCGGGTACCAGTCGCCAGCGCCGGCACGATCGGTCGCGTGGCGGGTACCAGTCGCCAGCGCCGGCACGATCGGTCGCGTGGCGGGTACCAGACATGATCAGCTGCGGAGGCGGTCCCGGACAGCGGGATTGACGATGTTCCTGGTCCAACCCGTGGTCATGAACTCGATGGTCGTGCGGCACATCTCGGCGCGCAGGTCGACGAATGCCTCGACCGAGAAGCCTGCGATGTGGGGCGTCATGACCACGTTCGGTGCCGAGCGCAGCGGGCTGTCGGCCGGCAGCGGCTCCTGCTCGAACACATCCAGCCCGGCGCCCGCCACATGGCCACTCTGCAGCGCCTCGATCAGTGCCTGAGTGTCCACGACCTTGCCCCGCGCCGTGTTGACGATGATGACGCCCGGCTTCAACTTCGCGAGTAGCGCCGCGTCCACGAGGTGATGGGTACCCGGCGTGTAGGGCACGTGGAGTGAAACATAGTCGGAGCTGGCCAGCAGCGTATCCATGTCCACGGCCTCGATGCCCGATGCCGCCAGCTCGGCAGGGGTACGTACCAGGTCGTGGCCGATGACACGCATCCCGAGCCCGGCCGCGATCCCTGCCACGGCAGAGCCGATGCGACCGGTGCCGATGAGTCCCAGCGTCCGACCGCGCAGCCGATGTACGCTGCCCGGGATGGACAGCGGCCACTCCCCCTCCAGCATCCGCACGTGATGGAATGCGGTACGCCGGGAGACCGTCATCAGCAGTGCGATGGCCGTCTCGGCGACGTCATCCGTGCCGTAGGCGGGCGCGTTGGCGACCGCGACACCCAGCTCCGTTGCCGCGTCGAGGTCCATCTGCTCGTAGCCCACTCCCCAGCGGATGGCGAGGCGCAGTGACGGCAGGGACTCCATCACGCGACGCGTGATGTTCGGCTTCCAGGCGAGCCAGAGCACGGGCGCGTCACCGGCACGCTCGATGATCTCGTCCTCGGTCAGGCACTGACCCAGCTCCAGGGTGCCGCCGGCGGCCGCCAGTGTCGCCCGCTCATCCGTATAGGGCTCGAGATCCGAGCTCGGATCGACCTGGAACACCTGGAAACTCACGGAGATCCTCCTGCAGGGATGCACGACGGTCAATCGTGCGCCGAGGGCATGGGTCTGCGGGGCTGCTGATATATGATCATAGCTTCTGAGTCGTGCCCATGGAGCGAGATGGACGAACCAGTCCGACGTCGCAGCTTCGTCCGCCTTGTGGCCACCGGTGCCGTCCAGAACGCCGGCCGTCTGGCCGCGATCTCAGGTGTCGCTGCGGGCATGGTGGTACACGGCGTGGCCAGCCTTGTCGAGGCGGTCGACCCGGTGGACCTTGCCGCTGCCGGGAGCCCGATCGCGACCTCGTCGCCGGCATCCGGCATGGCCAGACCCGTGGCCACGATGTCCGGGGCGCCGGCACCCACCTCAGCCGCGCGACCCGCGACCCTGGATGCGACCACGCTCCAGACCCTGACCACGAACAGCCACCTGCTGCTGGCGGTCAATCGGCATCAGGCGGGGCCGTTCGTCAACCGCTATCCGTTCAGTTTCGCGGATGGCGAGGTGAGCATCTCGACGCGTGCCGGCTCCGCGATGGCCCAGCACATCCGGCGTGATGCGCACGTGACCCTGATGCTGGACGAGCCGGTGGCGGGCCAGCGCCTGATGATCTTCGGCGTGGCCCGCCTGCTGGAAGGCATGGCGAGCGAGGACCCGGAGGCGGCACTGATCAGGGTCGAGCCGCGCACCACCGTCCGCATGCCCCTGTGACCGCCGTCACCTCCGGGACCGCCGGGATCGCCGGCACGATCGAGACCCCTGCCACGGCCGGGCTCCTGTTCGAGGACGTCCGGCTCATCGACGGCATCGCCGACGCTGCGCGTGCCAGCGTGGATGTGCTGGTCATCGGCCATCGGATCGCGGCCATCGAGTCCGCGGATCCCGCTGCGCGCGACCTGATGCTCCGGGCCCAGAACGCCCAGGGCGTCGATGTGCGGCGCATCCCGGGTGCCGGGCGGACACTGCTGCCGGGACTCATCGACTGTCACGCGCACTACCTCATGGACGCGACCGCGCCGCGCATGTTCGAGACCGAGGAACGCGACCCCGACTCGCTCGTCATCCTGCGCGGCGCACGTGCGGCCCGACAGGCGCTCGCAGCCGGCATCACCACGGCCCGCAGTGCCGGCGCGCCACGTGCCCTGGATATCCCCCTGTCACAGGCCATCGACGCGGGCGATGTCCCTGGGCCGCGACACATCCCTGCTGGCCGTGCCCTGACCATCACCGGCGGCCATGGCTGGCGGTTCGGCATCCAGGCGGACGGCGAGCTGGCGCTCCGCGCTGCCGTTCGGGCCAACGTCCGGGACGGCGCCCGGGTCATCAAGGCGGTGGCCAGCGAGGCCGCGATGCTGACCTCGGGCGTGGCCGGTGTCCAAGAGCTGACCGAGGACGAGCTGCGGGCGATCGTGGATGAGGCAGCACGTCTCCGCTGCCGTGTCCTGGCGCATGCCCAGGGCAACGACGCGGTGCGGGCGGCCGCCCGGGCGGGCGTGGCCAGCGTGGAGCATGCGTTCCTGGCGGACGAGGCGACCCTGGAGGTCCTGGCAGCGTCCGGCGCGACACTCGTGCCGACGCTGTCCGTGACCGATGTCTGGCGGACGCTCCCCGGGCTCACCGACGCGCAGCGCCAGCGTCAGACGGTCATCGAGGGGCTCCATCGACGCTCGTGCGAGACAGCCGTCCGGTTGGGCATCCCGCTCGCGACCGGCACGGATACCGGCGTTCGGGGGGTGCTCCCGGACATGGTGGGGCGTGAGATCCGGTTGCTCCACGAGCACGGCCTTGGCGCCATGGACGCCATCAAGTCGGCGACGTCGACCGCCGCGCGTCTCCTGGGTGTCGACGACGAGTTCGGCAGCATCCGCGTGGGCCATGTCGCGGACCTGCTGCTGGTGGACGGCGATCCGCTCGTCGAGCTCGACCGTCTTGCCACGCCGTCGCTGGTGGTCCAGGCGGGACAGGTGTGGTCCGGTCCCTCACTCGACTGACATTCGAGCCGGTCGAGAAGTACCGTGTCCGGGACAGTTCGTGGCGCAGCACCAGGACGTCGACACGCTCGATGGTGATGCCCGTCAGTGGTCCCATGGAGGCGTCCTCAGCATCGGCGTCGAGCGGGTCATGCACTCCCGCGCCATTACTGCAACCATGGCACAGATCAAAGATCATTGACCATCCATCAGATGGCTGGTAGCGTCCCGACTCCGGGCACGGCTATCCGCCCCGGGGGCATCGACGTGGAGGAAAGCCAGCCAGGATGGCGGTAGTCGGCAGGAGTCTCGGACGCGCGTCCGGCTCGGTCACGCGGCGGCTCGATCGTCTCGGCGACCGGAGCTTCGCGTTGCTCATCTCGATCCCTGCGCTGCTCATGGTGGCCATCTTCGTGCTGCCGCCCACGCTCGCGGCGTTCGGGTTGTCCCTCTTCCGGATCGAGCTCCAGAAGGACGACAACACGCCGTTCGTGGGGTTGTTCAACTTCATCACCCGGCTGCCCCTGGACGACATCGCTCTCGACGCTATCCCGCGCACCCTCGGCTTCGCGGCCGCGGTCACCATCGTGACCATCCCCATGGCGCTGCTCACCGCCCTCATCCTCAACCGAACCTTCCGGGGATCAGGGCTGTTCCTGATGGCCGTGCTCACGCCGTGGGCCGTGGCGTCCGTGGTCACGGGTGTCATCTGGCGCTTCATCTTCGATACCCACCAGGGGATCATCAACGGCATCCTCATCGGACTGGGTGTCATCCACGACCCCATCAACTGGCTCCAGGACGGCACCAACTCGGTGATCATCGCCGTCGTGGCGACCGCGTGGCGATCCATCCCCCTGCTGACGCTGCTGCTCCTCGCCGCGCTGCGGACCATCCCGGGGGCGCACTATCGCGCCGCCCGAATGGACGGCGCGACCAGCTGGGAGACCTTCCGCTTCGTCGTCCTGCCCGCCATCCGGCCCACGGTGATGGTCATCGCGGTGCTCCAGATCATCATCGGACTCCAGGTCTTCGACCTGCTGTTCAGCCTCACACACGGTGGTCCGGGCTACGACACCTACGTGCTCATCTACTACATCTACGACAAGGCGTTCAACGACCTGAGCCTGGGCTACTCAGCGGCGCTCACCGTGGTCCTGTTCCTGATCATCGTGGCCTGCAGCCTGCTGCTGCTGCTGGTCCAGGTCCGGCGTCGGCGCGAAGGGCCGATGGCCATCGATACCGACGACGAAGTGCTGGAGCCGGCACTTCGTTTCACCTCGGCGCCGGGGGCCGACCCCTTCGCAGTCAGGGGTCAGGCCCGGTATCCGACCGCGCCGCGCCGGCGTCGCGTGCGCGTTCCGCCATGGGTGGGCAAGGTCGCCTTTGCTGTCGTCACGGTGGCGCTCCTCGTGTTCTACATCTCGCCCATCCTGTGGAGCTTCATCGTCAGCCTCCAGCAGTACTCGGCCATCGCCGATCTGCCCCCGAAGCTCAGCCTCAACCTGTGGTTCGACGGCTACACCACGATCCTGCACGATGACAAATGGTTCGGCTCGCTGCTCGTCAGCCTCCAGGTCGCCATCCTGACCACCGCCGTGGTCATCGCACTCTCGGCGCCGGCGGCCTACGCGCTGGCACGCTTCGATATCCCGGGCAAGCGGGCCATCCTCGTCGTGCTCATCTTCACCCAGATGGTGCCCGCCATCGTGATGGCCATCCCGCTGTACAAGATCATGAAGTCCATCGGCGTCACCGACTCGGTGCTCGCCCTGGTCCTGGTGAACGTCGCCTTCTGGGTGCCCTTGGTGGTCTGGCTGCTGCGCAACTTCTTCATGGATGTATCGGTATCCCTTGAGCGCGCCGCTCGCATCGATGGCTGCTCCCGCCTGGGCACGCTATTCCGGGTCGTGGTGCCGGCCGCATCACCAGGTATCGCGGCGACCGCCATCCTGCTCCTCATCGGCACCTGGAACGAGTTCCTGTTCGCCCAGATCCTGGGTCAGAAGGACGCCATCACCATCACGCGCCGCATCGTGAGCACCAACTCCTACGGCTTCAAGGAGACGCTCAACCAGCTGCCACCGCCCAATATGCTCGCGGCGGCGGGACTGGTCGCGGTGCTGCCCTGTCTGCTACTCGTGCTCATCTTCCACCGGCGGATCATCGCCGGCCTAACGGAGGGACTCGTGAAGGGTTGAGGTGACGGTCGCTGGATGCCCACCTGGGCAACCGCATCCCCGGACAGGGCGCGCATGGACGCGGCCCGACAGAGGAGGTTCTGGAATGTCAGATTCGAAGCAGGAAGGCCTGCTTGGGCGACCGGTCAGCCGACGGCAGGTGCTGGCCGGCGGACTCGCGGCGGGTGCTGCGGCCTTCGTTGCCGCCGCAGGATCATCGACCGCGCTGGCGCAGTCGCCATCCGCATCACCGATGCCGACCCCCGTCCCCAGTGGCGATGGCTCGTTCGCGGGCGTGACGCTGGAAGGCTTCTCGGGTGGCTACTCGATGCCCGCGGAGCACATCGGTCTCGCCGCGTGGGCAGGTGCGACGGGTGGCAATGCCACGTTCACCAACGTGCCCTTCACGGAGAAGCCGGCGGTCATCGCAGCGATGATCTCCACCCAGGACTCCAACTGGGACACTCTCTACACCAACGACAACTTCATGGCCCGGTTCGGGGCTCGGCTGCTGACGCCGACCGCCGACTGGTACACGGCCGACGACATGGCCGACTTCTACCCGTCCGCCCTCGCGACGTACACCGCGAGCGATGGAGTGCTGCGCGGCCTGCCCATCCACTACGACGGATATGCCACGGGCTACAACCAGGATCTGTTCGACAAGATCGGCGTGTCGACCCCGCCCACGACATGGGCCGAGTTGTTCGCGCTCGCACCCAAGTTCATCGAGCAAGGCATCATCCCCAGCATCCAGCCGTGGCTGGCCACGGACGGCACCTTCGGTGCGTTCTACTGGAAGCAGATCTACAACTCGCTGGGCCACCCGATGTTCAGCGATGACCGAACGCAGCTGCTGTTCGACGGGCCTGAGGGTCTCAAGGCCTTCCAGACCGTCCACGACGGCTTGACGTCCAAGTTCTGGGATCCGAGCTACATGAACCTCGCGAACGAGCACAACGCGTTCGTGGAGTTCAGCAAGGGCAACACCGCGCTGCTCATCGTGGGCGCGGACTCGGTGCCGGAGGCCGGCTCGGCCATCGAGAACTCGTTCAAGCTCATGGCCAACGCGGGCATCGACCCCGGTACCACCGGCTCGGTCAACGGCTCTGACGGCCTGGGCCTGAGCAAGTTCAGCCAGCAGATCCCGGCGGCCTCCAGCTACCTCGCCACCCAGTTCTCGCAGCCGGTGGCCCTGGAGGTCGCGCTCTCGGCGACGCTCTATGCGCCGACGCGCACTTCCGTGCTCAACGACCCGGCGGTCCAGGCGGCCAACGTCACCAAGACCCCGGTCTGGGAGGCGCAGGCCAAGGGCTCGCTCAACCTCTGGAGCACGCCGTACGACTACACCCCGGTGTTCGACGACGTGATGGCCAAGATGGTCTCGGGCGAATTCGACGCAGCCGCCGCTCAGGCAGCTGCCGTCGAGGGTGTCAACAAGGTCATCCAGGACTGGCTCCTGGCCTAGCGGGAACGTCCCGCAGGGCATCCATCGGCGCGCGTCCCGGGTCAGGAGACCTCCTCCTCCGACCCGGCTCGCGCGCCGATCCATATCCAGCGTTCGGAGCGTCCGATGTTCGCGACCATCTCGGGTGGCTATCCCCTGGGTCCCCTGCCGGGTGGCAGCGAGGACCTGGTGTCCGCACGTGCCCGCGTTGTCTTGGGGGAGTGGGACAGCGCGACCATGGCGCGCGCCGTCGATGAGTGGGTGGCCAAGGCCGTCGACGAACAGATCGCGTCCGGACTCGCCCTCGTGTGCGATGCCGACGCTCCGTGGCCCGACGGCCAGGCGGGTCTCGCACGGGACCTGCTGCGGGGCGCCGTGGCACCTGCTGATGTGGTCGCCGCATGGCGCCACGCAGACGCCGACACGAACGTGCTCACCAAGCAGGTCCTGCCGGGTCCGTGGTCGGCCTCGGTGGCCCTCGCTGCGGCGCCCAGCGACCGCGCCCCGATGGCCCGCGACCTGGTCGTCATCCTGAGCCGCACTGCCCGCGAACTGAGCGCCGCGGGGTGCCCGCTCATCCAGTTCGATGAGCCGGCCGCGACCCGGGGCATCGTTCGGTCGGACGGTCTGGAGGCGACCGCGACGGACCTTGCGGCTGACCTTGGGTCACTCCTCGACGCCATCCCGAACGGCCAGAGCGTCTGCCTGGGGCTGCTGGACGCAGCGCCGCGGCCCGAGTTGTGGCCACGGCTGGCCGAGCTGCCGGTGCACAGCTTCCTGGTCGACGTGACGGCCGGCGCCGAGTCCTGGCGCTTCATCGCCACCCTGTCAGCGGAACAGGGCGTCATCGTGGGTGCCGTCGATGCCCGCTCAGCCGCGCTCGATGACCCCGAGATGCTCGTCTGGGCCGCGACGCTGGCGGCCGAGATGGACGACCGGGGCGCTGCCCGCGTCGGCATCGCGTCGTCTGGCAGCCTCGCCCGTCTGGAGCGACACTACGCCCGGCGCAAGATGGAGCAGGCCGGCATGGCCGCACGACTCAGCGCGATGGGACCACTGGGCCAGGTCGCGCGCGCGATGCAGCCTGATCCGGCCACCAGTCGCATCCAGGGCCTGCCGGAGCTTGTGGCGGCGTGGCAAGTCGGCACCGGCCGGACGCTCGCGGAGACTGGCCCGTGACCGCGGCTCAGGCATCGGACCCTTCGGCGGACGCGTCGGCGGATGCGGCCCGTTTTGCGCGGGTCGTGCTGGGCACCGTGTGCGTGCCCTGGTCCGCGACCTGGGCCGTCGACGAAGCACGCTTTCGCGCATCCATTCGACAGCACGTCCAGCTGGGCATCCGTGATCTCTATGTGTTCGGTACCGCGGGTGAGGGCTACGCGATCACGGATCGCCAGTTCGACTCGGTCGTGGACGTGTTCACGGACGAGGCGCGGACGCTGGGCATCGAGCCCATGGTGGGCGTCGTCAGCCTGTCCACGGCGACCATGGTGGAGCGCGTCCAGCGGGCCATGGACCGAGGCGTTCGACGCTTCCAGTTCGCGCTGCCGTCGTGGGGGGTGCTGACGGACTCGGAGGTCGAAGCGTTCATGCGCGAGATCCCCGGCCGGTTTCCGGAGGCCGCGTTCCTGCACTACAACCTGATGCGCACCGGGCGTCTCATCGAGCCCGGCCTGTACGCCCGCCTCGCCGCCGAGCACCCCAACCTGGTGGGCACCAAGAACGGCACCTCCGACATCCTGCGCATCCAGGGCCTGCTGACGGAAGCCCCGATGCTGCGCCACTTCCTGACCGAGATGGGCTATCCGTTCGGGTGCTCCGTCGGCAAGCCGGGGCTGCTGATGTCCCTGTCGTCCACCAACCCTCCCGCGGGCATCCGGTTCTTCCAGTCGGGTGTCGATGGCGACCTGGGCACGCTCCTGGCACAGCAGGCGGAGCTGGTCGCCATCGAGGCGGCACTGGAGGCCGCGGCTGGCGACTCCGGGGCGCATATCGACGGCAGCTTCGAGAAGGTGCTCCACCGACTCCTGGATGACGAGTTCCCGCTGCGGATGCTGCCGCCCTATGCCGCGGTCCCCGAGGCCGGCTTCCAAGCCTTCCGGACATGGCTCGGGTCCAGGTACCCACACTGGACGCCGACGGCGGGATAGGCCTGTTCCTCAGGCCGCGAGGTCGTGTCGACCGGCGCCGCCGTGTGCTCGTGTCGACCCACGCACCCGGGCTTGATGCACCGAGCGGACTCACGCAGGACACCCCTGGCTCCGGATACCCTCGCACCCGGGCCGGTCACACGGACACCCCGAACCGACTCCAAACTGCCTACACTCGGCGCCATGACAGCCCCCTGGAATGACCCGCAGCTGACGGGCGTCGGCCGCATCCCGATGCACAGCGTGCCCCATACGGACCGGCTGGAGCTGGATGGGACCTGGCGGTTCCAGTTTCTGACGCGACCCGACAACGTGCCCGGGGATCACTGGCGGGATCTCACCGTCCCGGGCGCCTGGACGATGCAGGGCACTGACGACGAGCCCCATTACACCAACGTCCAGATGCCCTATGCGGACCTGCCGCCGCACGTCCCGGAGCTGAACCCCACGGGCGTCCACGAGCGCACCTTCGAGCTGCCCGAGCGCTGGCGTGGCAAGCGGGTCGTGCTGCACGTGGGCGCCGCTGAGAGCGTCCTCATCGCAGCTCTCAATGGCGGCCAGATCGGGATCGGCAAGGACTCCCACCTCGCGTCCGAGTTCGATATCACGGAGAACCTTCTCCCTGGCACGAACACGCTTCGGCTGACGGTCGTGAAGTGGTCCGACGCGAACTTCGTGGAGGACCAGGACCAGTGGTGGCAAGGCGGCATCACCCGTTCGGTGTACCTGTACGCCACCGAGGCGATCCATATCGCCGACATCAAGGCGGATGCGGGCCTCGCAGATGACCTGACGACCGGCACGCTCGACCTGGCGGTGACGGTAGATGTCGGCCGACTGCCCCTGTCCGGCTGGACCGTCGATGTCCGACTCACCGGCCACGGCGTCGAGCGGAGCGCCGAGGTCGCGGTCCATGCGGCGCCCCCAGGCACCTACGCGCCGCCTTCACGGGCGGAGCGAGACCTCTTGTGGCGGGTGGGTGCCGGCGAGCCGATGAGCACGAACGACACCGATGCCTGGGCCAGGCTGCATACCCGCCTTGCACCACCCCTTGACGGCCTGGCTCACTGGCAGGTCACCATCCCCGACGTCGAGGCGTGGTCGGCGGAGCTGCCGAACCTGTATGACCTCACGGTGACGCTCCGTTCGCCCGATGGCACGACGGTCGAGGCAACCTCCATCAAGGTCGGCTTCCGACGCGTGCAGATCGTGGGCCTTGACCTGCTCATCAACGGCCAGCGGGTGCTGTTCCACGGCGTCAACCGGCACGACTTCGACCCCCGGCGCGGCCGCACCGTGACCCGGCAGCAGATGCGCGCGGACATCGTGCAGATGAAGCGCTTCGGCTTCGACTCCGTGCGTACCTCGCACTACCCCAACGACCCCGCCTTCCTGGAGCTGACTGACGAGCTGGGGCTGTACGTCATCTCGGAGGCGGACATCGAGTCCCACGCCTTCTGGAGCACGCTCTGCGATGACCCCAGCTACCTCGCGGCGTGGGTCGAGCGGGTGTCCCGGATGGTGCTGCGCGACAAGAACCACGCCAGCGTCATCAACTGGTCGCTGGGCAACGAATCGGGCTACGGCGCCAACCATGACGCGGCCGCGGCATGGGTCCGTCGCTACGACCCATCGCGGCCACTCCACTACGAGGGCGCCATCCGCTTCGACTGGGCGCGTCAGCAGGGCGTCACGGATATCGCCTGCCCCATGTATCCCTCGATCGAGGCCATCGTCGCCCACGCCCGGTCCGGGCGCCAGCAGTTCCCGCTCATCATGTGCGAGTTCAGCCATGCCATGGGCAACAGCAATGGCACCCTCGCCGAGTACTGGGCGGCCATCGAGACGACCCCCGGCCTCCAGGGCGGCTACATCTGGGAGTGGTGGGACCACGGCCTGGAGCAGCAGCAGCCCGACGGCACCATCCGCTGGGCGTACGGCGGCGACTTCGGCGAGACGCCCCACGACGGCGACTTCTGCGTCGATGGCCTGAACTGGCCGGACCGGACGCCCAAGCCGGCGATGTACGAGGCGCTCGCCATCGCGTCACCCGTGCGTGTGGCGCTGGGCGGCGCGGAACGGATCCACGACGGCGTGGTGACACTCGAGAACCGGCGCTGGTTCCGCGACACCGCGTGGCTCAGCGTGCGCTGGGCGCAGGAGCTGGAGGGCGCGGTCATCGCCAGCGGTCGGCTGCCGATGCCGGCCATCGCGCCGGGCGCGACGGGCGAGCTCGTGTTGCCGGCCGACGCTGTGCCGTCCGTGTCCGCCGACGGTGAGTCGTGGCTGACCTTGTCGTTCGTGACCGCCGAGGATGAACCATGGGCTGCCGCGGGCCACGAGGTGGGCTGGGCCCAGGTCCGGCTGCCGGGGACCCGGGCTACCGATGGCGCGCGCGCGGACATCGACGCCATCGTCGACCTGGACCCGGAAGGTCGCCTGGTCCATCCGCTGCTCTCCGTCGCGCCGGGGCTCTCACTGTTCCGGGCGCCCACGGACAACGACCGCATCGGCGGCATGGGCGCAGCCTGGGAGCTGGCAGGCCTGGCCACGCTGGAGCGGCGACTCATCGACATCGAGCGAACGCCTGCGGGTGCCGTGGTGCGGACGGAGGAAGCGACCGGCTCGGGCGCGGTCGTGCGCCACCAGACGACGTACACGGCACTCCCCTCAGGTGGCATCGGCGTCGAGGAGCTCGTCGACATCCCCGACGCGCTCGACGACCTGCCACGCGTCGGCTCGGTGCTGGAGGCAGCCGCCGGCCTCGACCGGGTCGTCTGGTTCGGTGCCGGACCCCACGAGACGTACCCCGACCGCAAGCTCGCCCGGATCGGCCGGTTCGCGTCCGACGTGGCGGGGCAGGTGGTGCCCTACATCTGGCCCCAGGAGAATGGTGGCCACGCGGAGGTGCGCTGGCTGGAGCTGACCGATGCGACCGGTGCGGGCCTGCGGATCACGCTCGACCAGCCGCGCCAGGTGTCTGTCACAGCGTACCGGGCGACCGACCTCGCGGCGGCGACCCACCAGGCGGAGCTGCGGGCACGTCCGTCGGCGGTCATCCACCTGGACGCCGCCCATCGAGGCGTGGGAACCGCCAGCTGCGGCCCCGACACGCTCCCCGGCTATCTGCTGCACGCAGGCACCTATCGATGGTCGTGGACCCTGGAGTCCATCGAGGCCTGAGCGGCCCGGCTGGTCTGGGCGTCTCCGGGCTGACCCCTGTCAGGGCCACTCGATGGCTCCCAGGTCGGGCGCGCTGCCGACCCAGCCATCGGTGACCCCAGGCACGACGACACCGGCATCGATGGCTGGTGAGCCAGCAGTCAGTCGATAGTCGCGGGCGCGCCGGTCCGCGAATCGTGGTGGCGCCGCGATGCCGTTCGGGAGCTGACCGGTCCATGCCTGGAGCTGCCCCAGGTCAGCCGTATCGCCGGTGCCGTATATCTGCGCCAGGGGCCCGGCGTCGTTCCACAGCAACGTAGAGTCCAGCACCAGGTCGGCCGGCAACGGGCTGGTGATGACCAGCGGCGCGCCCGACCCGGACATCACCAGCAGGCCGTTCTGGACGCGCGCACCCGCGATGGAGCCCGAGAAGCGCGCCGAGTCCTGGCCGATCATCAGGACGTAGTCATCGAGGTCCACGAGCGTGTCGGCCGCGATGATCATCCGTTCGCCGCAGCGCAGGATGATGCCCCTGGCGCGACCCGAACTCGCGTCACCCCACGCGACATTGCGCACGAAGGCATTATCCGCACACGCCATGCCGTCGGCGGTACCGGTCTCCAGGACGTTCTCGTTGTCCCAGGCCGTGTTGTCCTGGATGGTGACCCCGGACGCACCGAATATCTCGAACGCGCTGCCATCCCAGCCGTAGTCGCTCGACGGCGCCCGGTTGCCCCAGACCTGGTTGTCGCTCACCAGCACGGGACCTGTCGTGCGCACGAGGCTGACCCCTGTCGCGCCGTAGTCGTCGTTCGGGTCCTGGCTCCGGGGAGTGGCACGGATGAGCCGGTCGTTGTCGTGGATGCGGTTGCCGCTGATGACCACACCCGCGCCGGCGCCGTTGACCTCGATACCCGTTCGGTCGTGGTCCAGCTCGCTGTCAGCGACCGTCACACCCTCGCTATCCGTGATGAGGATGCCATAGCCGTCGTTGTCGGTCAGGCGTGACCGGAGGATGGACACCGGCCCGCTGGTGACCGAATCGACCAGGATGCCAGCGCTCCGACTGCCTGCGGAACCGGTCACGGTCAGCCCATCGAGGACGACGTACGCGGAACCGGGTTGGATGCGGATGGTGTCCCGGCGGCCGTCGAGGCGGCCGTCGATGAGGACGCTCCCGGATGGATCCCCCAGGACGGTGATGGGGGCATCTGCCCGGCCGGCCAGCGCGACGTCGAAGCCCGGATAGCGACCCGGGCGGACCAGCACGATGTCCCCCGCCACGGCCATCGCCAGTCCCTGCGCGACGGTCGCGAAGGGATCAGCTGCCGTACCCGCGGCGCGATCGGCACCGTCCTCGGCCACGACCCAGGTGATCGCGCTGGACGGGACGCCACTCGAGTTGGGGGACTGCGCGCGCATCCGGGCCGGACTGGCCATGAGGCAGAGCGCGACCACGAGGGCCACGAGGCACAGCGCGACCACGAAGGCCACGGCAGGGAGCCATCGTCGGGACGGAAGTGCCGGCCTGGTCGTCCAGCTCACGCCCGGATGATGGCACTCGTCGGACCCAACCGCGACGGACGGTCCCGCTACTCTGTGCGGCATGAGCGCCAGCGCCAGCCGCCCGACCACGGTCACGCCACCGCCGAGCGACCGGACCAAGGTGCGTCGCCTGCCGGAGCGTGGACGGTACGACCGAGCGACCATCGATGCCATCCTGGACAGTGCCCTCATCGGACACGTGGGCTACGTCATCGACGGCCAACCGTTCGTGACGCCCACGTCCGTGTGGCGCCAGGGCGACCGGCTGTACTGGCACGGTTCGTCGGCGAGCCGGATGCTGCGCGCCACCATGGACGATGTGCCCGTGTGCGTCACGGTCACCCTGCTCGACGCGCTGGTCCTCGCTCGTTCCGGGTTCGACCACTCCATCGACTACCGCTGCGTGATGGTGCTGGGCACGGCGCGCGCCGTGGACGATCCGGACGAGCAGCTGGAGTCGCTGCGCATCTTCATGGAGCGGCTCTACCCCGGACGCTGGGACCTGCTCCGACCGGTGACCCGCCAGGAGCTGAAGGCCACCACCGTGCTCTGGACGACCATCTCCGAGGCTTCCGCGAAGTTGCGGGTGGACGGCCCGCACGATGAGCCGGGGGACGAGACCTGGCCCGCCTGGGGCGGCCTCATCCCCGTGGAGACGCGGCTCGGCGTACCCGAGGGGGACGGCTTCGTGCCCGATGGCATGCCGACACCGCTGGTCTCGGCGCGCATCTTCCCGGCCTGAGCCAGACCCTCGCACGGTGCCCCTCATCATCGCGCGAGCCAGCGCGGACGACGCGGAGATGCTGGCGCCGACCCTGACCGCCCTGTGCCGGCGCTCCAAGGCTTCGTGGGGCTACCCAGCCGAGTTGCTGGCCCGCTGGGCGGACGACCTGCGCATCGCACCTGCCGATATCGAGCACGACGCCGTGCTCGTGTGCTGCCGGCCCAGCGGCCCCATCCTCGGCTTCAGCCGTGTGGCGCTCCGTGACGACCATAGCCAACTGTGCGACCTGTGGGTCGAGCCGGGAGCGATGGGCATGGGCGTCGGCCGGGCGCTGTGGGATGCCGCCGTCGAGGTCGCGCGCGCCCTCCCCTTCGACCAGCTGCATCTGGACGCCGACCCCAACGCGGAGCCGTTCTACGAGCGCATGGGCGCCCGACGCATCGGCGAGGTCGACTCCGAGGTGGTGAACGGCCGACGCCTGCCGCGGATGGCGTTCGACCTGCGCTCGTGATGTCCGGCCAACGACGGCCTACTTCGGGATGACGATGCTCTCGATGCCCGGCTCGGCGGGCGGGTACTTCGGGTCGAGCCGCTCGAGCGTCTCGCCCAGGACGTGCGCCACGGCGAGGTTGCGGAACCACTTGTGGTTGGCCGGGATGAGATACCAGGGTGCCCACTCGGTCGATGTCTTCTGGAGCGTGTCCTGGAAGGCGGCGATGTAGTCGTCCCAGAGTTCTCGCTCGGGGAGGTCCGCGGACGCGAACTTCCAGCGCTTGTCGGGGTCATCCAGGCGAGCCTGGAGTCGCTCGCGCTGCTCGTCGCGGTCGATGTAGAGAAAGAACTTGAGGATGGTCGTGCCTTCCTCGGTGAGCATCCGCTCCCACTCGTTGATGGTCCGGAACCGGCCGCGCCACACCTTCCTGGGCACCAGGCCGTGGACCCGGACGATGAGCACGTCCTCATAGTGGCTGCGGTTGAAGATGGTCACGGAGCCCTTGCCGGGCGTGTGGGCATGGATCCGCCACAGGAAGTCGTGGCGTAGCTCCTGGGGCGTGGGAGCCTTGAAGCCGACGACGCTGCAGCCCTGGGGGTTGAAAGCGTCCATCACGGATCGGATGGTGCCGTCCTTGCCCGCTGCGTCGATGCCTTGGAGCACGATGAGCAGGGAGTGCTTGCCCTCGGCCCAGATGCGCTGCTGGAGCTCGGTCAGCTTCGCCTCGTACTGGGCCTGCTCCGCCTCGGCATCCTCCCGCTTCCAACCGAAGGTGTGATCCGGGTCGACCTTCCCGAGGTCGAGCTTCCCGCTCGGGGCGACTCGCAGCTGGTCGCTCAGCCGGTCGTGGATCTTCGCTGCGGCCACTCGGACCTCCTGCTGGCTGGGGTCGGGCCGGATGGGCCTCCGGACGCATGCGCTGCAGGATACCTGTGCGCCGCCACGCGACCCCTCGGCCGCGCGAGGTCAGGGCGCGGCACTCGGCCGCGCGAGGTCAGGGCGCGGCACTCGCCGCTGGCGCGGCACTACCGGTGGGGAGTGGCGGCGACGCCCAGTCCGGATGTCCCGGCATCGGCGGCAGCGTATCGCTCCGCAGCCAGTCCTCCAGGAAGCGCGACAGATCCGTGCCCGCGACCTGTGACGCGAGGGAGATGAAGTCGTCCGTGGATGCGCTGTCGCCTGCAAATCGGTCGAGCCACGCCGTCTCGATGTCCCGGAACACGGTCGCACCCACCTGCTGCCGGAGGGCATAGAGCGCCAGCGCGCCCTGGTCGTAGATGGTCGAGTCGTACGCGTATCGCGGCGCACGCGGCCGGTCGGGTGGCCCGCCCCGGTCGCGGACCGACTGACCGTGCTCGTAGATGCGGCGCATCCGCTCCGCGAGACCCAGCGCATCGCAGCCGGATGCAGCGTCGTACAGCCGCTCATAGAACGTGGCGTGTCCCTCGCTCAGCCACTTCTGGTCCCATCTCAGCAGGGACACCGAGTCACCAAACCATTGATGGGCGGTCTCATGGACGACCAGGCCCCGCCAGTCGCAGTCGCTGACGCGTGGATCGAGCATCCCGGCGCCGGCCAGGATGAGCGTCTGGCCTTCCAGGATGGCATCGGTCGACCCTGGCGCCACCAGCTGGAACCCAAGCGACCGGAATGGGTATGGCCGCCCGATGGCGCCTTCCAGCCACGAGACGGCGGCGCCCAGGACACCCAGGCGCAACGGTGTCAATGCGGCCAGCTCCGTGGGCACCGACGAACGCTGGTGGGGCGCGCCGGGTAGGTCCGACTCCAGGACGCTCCAACGCCCGACGCCCATGGCCAGCACATGCGTCGCGACCGGGTCCAGCGAGGCCCAGGTGGTGGTCGTGGTGCCGTCCTCGTTCGCGGTCTGCTCCACGCGCGTGCCCGTGGCCACGCCGAGCATCCCGGCTGGCGCCGTGAGCCGCACCGTCACGGGTGCCTTGTCGATGGGCGTGTCATTGGCCGGGAACAGGCTGTGCGCCCCATTGGGTTGGGAGGCCATGAAGAAGCCGCCGTGGCTGTCCGACAGGAACCCCCGCGCCAGCGACTGGAGCGCCTCGATCCCGGAAGCGCCCGGGCCCTCCAGTGGCAGCTCCTCGCCGAGCTTGTTGACGCCCATCGGCGTGGCCGTCCAGGAGACCGACAGGGTCGTCTCGAAGCCCGCTGGCAGCGCGGTCTCCGGGGTCACGATGAGCTTCCTCCCGAAGCCATCGGCGCGGTGCGCCACGGGCCGACCCTCGATGGCCACACCCAGCACGCGTGTGTTCGCGCGGGTCAGGTCCAGCGAGAATTCCGCGAGATCCACATCCGGCACGAGGCCGATGGTCGCCACGCCCTCGATCCAGCCCGCCGGCCGGACGGTGTCCGGGACGTGCCAGGTCAGGTCCAACTCGTAGTCACGAACGTCATATCCGCCGTTGCCGAGTGTCGGGTAGAACGGGTCGCCCACGGAGCGCGCGCCGATGACGCCGGGCGCGGCGGACGCCGTCACGGCACGTGATCCCGCCTCGGCGGGTGATACCACCGCAGCGGGTGCTCCCGCCGCAGCGGATCCGCTGAGCAGCGCGAGGCTGATGCATGCGAGGCCGAGGGTGCGCCCCCCGACCCGCGACACGTTGATGTGGGCCACCCTGGCAGCCTATCGTGGTCACCCGGGAACCGCTGCGCCACGGGTTGCGTCTTGCAGGAGACACAGCGCCCTTCCGCGCTGGCAAACCCCCGCCCTACCATCACAGGAGGCTTCATGTCCACCAACCTGACCGTCCATCGCCCGCAGCGACTCGGCTGGCTCGCCGGCGGGGCGCTCGTCAGCGTCCTCGGCGCCATGCTCATCGCGCCGACCATCGCGCCGGCTCTGGCCCAGTCCCCCTCCCCCTCCCCCGACTCGGCCTCGAATCACACCCTGAGTGTCTCCGGCACGGGCATCGTGACGGTCAAGCCCGACACCGCGGACGTGACCGTCGGTGTCACGGTCCAGCGCGACCAGGCCTCGGCTGCTGCCAATGATGCGGCCAACGTCATGGACGCGGTCATCAAGGCCATCAAGGCACTCGGCGTCGAGGACAAGGACATCCAGACCTCGTCCCTGGCGCTCAATGGGGTGTACGACTACAACAACAGCCCCGCCCGGCTGACCGGCTACCAGGCCACGAACCTGGTCACCGTCACCGTGCGCGATATCACCCAGACCGGTGCTGTCGTGGATGCCGCCACAGGTGCGGGCGCCACCGACGTCAACAACATCAGCTTCCGCCTCGACGACCAGACGGCTGCCGAGGCGGCGGCCCGCGAAGAGGCTGTCAAGTCGGCCCGCGTCAAGGCGGACACCATCGCGGCTGCCGCAGGTGTCGAGATCACGGGTGTCATCTCCATCGTCGAGACCGGTGCCCCGACCCCCATGCCCATCTACTTCGAGAGTTCTCGCGCATCGGGCGTCGCGGCTGACCAGGCGCCGACCCCGGTCCAGGGCGGCACCATCGACATGAGCGTCACGGTCGCCATCGTGTACAGCATCCCCTGACGGGGACGATCCACCACAACGCCGGGGAGCGGCGGTCCACATGGGCCGCCGCTCTTCCATGTCCGGCAGGTATCGGCCGAACTGGGGCAGCGCCTACAGGGCGACGGCGCCCAGCTCCCGCGCTGCCTCGTCGGGCATCAGGAACCAACGCAGGTCGTGGAATTGCTGGTCCACGCCCAGGTCCTCCGCGCCCTGGGGCTGCATCGCGGGCGCGGGTGGCGTGATCAGCAAAGCCCGCGCATCCGCGAGGTGTCCCGCCAGCGCCGACTCGGGCAGCGTGGTCTGGCGCGCCTGGTACTCCATCCTGCCCGCCGCGTACCGCACGTCTCCCAGCGACAGGGGCGGCATCGCGACCCCGCCGGTGTGGCGCCAGATACCCGTCGCCGATTCGAACCGGTACTGCGGCAACAGCCGCCAGCCTTCGGTCGCGATGAGCTCCACGGCGTCCAGGATGTACTCGAATACCGCTTCGCTGATGAAGTAGTTGAAGTTGACACGCACCCAGCCGGGCTTGATGCCCTCGCAGCCGAGCAGGACCTCCTGCTCCAGGCGACGTGCCGTTGCCAGGTCGATGCCCAGCAGTCGATGACCGTATGGCCCGGCGCAGGCACAGCCGCCCCTGGCCTGGATACCGAACAGGTCGTTGAGCAGCGCGACGACCAGGTTGTGGTGCAGGTATCGACCGCTGTGGCGGACCGTGAAGCTGACGATGGACAGCCGTCTCGCATGTCGGTCACCCAGGATGTGGATGCCCGGCACCCGCTCCCAGCGCTCGATGGCGCGCTGGATGAACGATCCCTCGCGATGCTCGATGGCTGCGGTGCCCACCTGCTCCTTGAGCTGGAACGCGAGGCCAGCACGAATGGAACCGATGATGTCCGGCGTGCCCGCTTCCTCACGGTGCTCCGGGTCGGACAGGTAGCGATGGCTATCCGAGTTCACGTACATGACCGTGCCACCGCCGACGACCGTGGGCACGCGGTTCTGGAACATGTCTCGGCGGGCCACCAGGACACCCGGGGTGCCCGGACCGCCGATGAGCTTGTGGACAGAGATGAACACGGCGTCCTTCTCGTCCAGGTGCGCCTCGGCGGTGTCCCCATCGGGTGCTGGCCGGTGAGGCGCCATCTCGATGGCCACGTACGGCGCTGCCGCCGCAAAGTCCCACAACGACAACGCGCCGTGCCGATGCAGCATCACGGAGACGGCTCGGGTGTCGGACAGGATGCCCGTGACGTTGGACGCCGCCGAGAACGAGCCGATGCGCAGGGGTCGATGGGCGTATCGGAGCAGCTCCCGTTCCAGGTGCGCCAGGTCGATGCGCCCGTCCGCATCCTCATGGATGGTCACGACATCAGCGATGGATTCACGCCACGGCAACTCGTTGGAGTGATGCTCGTAGGGTCCGATGAAGACCACCGGTCGCTCGTCGGCCGGGATCAGGTCACGCAGCCCGTAGCGCTCATCGAGCTCCGCGGGCAACCGCAGGCCGAGCACGTCCACCAGCTTGTGGATGGCACCCGTGGACCCCGAGCCCGCAAAGATGACCGCGTGGCGGTCTGGTTGCGCGCCCACGGCGTTCGCGATGATGTGGCGCGCCTCCTCCCGGAAGCGAGACGTCTGGAGGCCCGTGCCGGACGATTCGGTGTGTGTGTTGGCATAGCGCGGCAGCACCGCAGCCCGCAGGTAGTCCTCGATGAACGACAGGCTGCGTCCGGATGCGGTGTAGTCCGCGTACGTCACCCGCCGCGGACCGAATGGACCGTCTGTCGCTTCGTCATCTCCGATGACCGAGCGGCGGATGGTGTCGATGAGCGCGTCCGGATCGTCGTCCGAGCCGTGGATCACGGCCGGCTCCATGGCGTCGACCGGTCCGGGGGAGGTTCGCATCGGTGCATCGTAGTCCCGCGGCGCCGCCGCATCCACGGGGACCGCCGACAGCGGCGCGGTCAGGACCGATGGTGCGGGTCGAGCCGGACGCGGCGTAGGACGGGGGAACTGATCGTTCGACTGCGCGGGCCCGGTCACGTTGCGCATCGGGTCCGCGTCGGACGGGTGCTCATCCACGCCCGGAGCGAAGGCGAAGTCCGGGGATAGTACGCGGCCGGCGGCGCGCTCCCAGTAGCTCGCCACCGGCCGCAGGCCAAATCGATGATCGTCGCACCTGGCTCGGACGAGTCCGGTGCGACCACAAGATACATGAATACTTGACGACCGTCACGCGAAATCGGCGGGCGGCCGACTGACCGGCTCGCCTAGCGTGCGAGGAGCGGCGCCATCGCCGTAGGAAGGCTGGCCGGCTGGAGCGCCTCGCGCGTGAGGTCGAAGGCCTCTCGATGACGGCCAAGGCGTGCGAGCAGGTCGGCCCACTCGGTGAGAGCACGCCGCAGTCGCGGCAGCGGCCCCGAGGCACGCAACGACTCGGCGGTGACGGCGTATGCCTCGAGCGCGGCGTCCATGTCGTCGGCCGCGGCATGTGCCCGGGCGATGGTCAGGAGCGCGCTGGACCGCGCACGCTGGTCGGCGGTCTCCGTCGCGTGGCCAAGTGCACGGCGTGCGAGTCCCAGAGCGCTGGTCGTGTCCCCTGTCGCGAGGGCGATCTGGGCCTCGGTCTCCAGGACGTATGCCAGAGAGCGCCGGTCATCGTCGGCCTCATGGAGTCGACGAGCGTCCGCGGCATATCCGGCGGCGCGCTCCAGGTTCCCGATGCGTAGATAGGCCAGGGCGAGGTTGTTTTGGAGCAGTGCCGTCTCCAGCCTCGCCTCGATGGCGCGGAAGAGCGACAGGCTCTCCAGCCCTGCCCGGATGGCTCCTTCCATGTCACCGACCTCGGCGCGACTCGTAGCCAGGAGCGACAACATGGATGCCCGGCGGCGGTCGTCCCCTTCCGGAGCCAGGGCCCGTGCCTCCTCCAGGTACGTGACGGCTGCGGCGTGATCCTCCTGGTCGGAGGCGACCGCGGCGAGCGCCATCAACACGCGCGTCCGCAGGTCGTCGCTGGTGGCCAGGGCCGTGTCTCGGCAACGATCGAGCAGGCTCAGCAGCAGCGAGCGAGCCTCGATCGGATTGCCGGCCTGGGCATGGGCGTACGCCAACCAGTAGCCGGCCAGCAGGGCGTCGGACCCACGACCCAGCGCGACCAGCAGCTCCACTGCTTCCGTCGCGGGTGCGACCGCATCCCGGCCGCGCTCCAGTCGGCAGAGCGCCTCGATGTGGCCCAGCAGTGCGTCGGCGCGACCGGTCCGATCGGGCTGCAGGTCCAGCTGGTCAGAGTAGGCATCTGCCGCTTCCAGCCAGCGGCCAGAGGCCAGCAGCAGGTCGGCCTCCACGCGGCCCCACCGAGTGTCTTCGGCCAGGAACCGGGATGCCGGCATGTCCAGCCGACCGGCGATGAAGTCGAGTGCGGCCATGGACGGCTTGGCGTGGCCCTTCTCCAGGGCGCTGATGTAGGCCTTGGTGTAGCGGCCGGTAGCCAGCTGCTGCTGGGTGAGGCCCGCGGCCAGGCGGGCCGTCCGGATACGGCCACCGATGCGCGACGCGAGCGCGCTGTCATCCACGACGATGCGGGTCCTGTTGCCTGCCATGAGGCCTGAAGTGTACCGCCACAGCCACCCAGCAAGCGACCGACCGGTCATGCCTCGTGCGAGCCAGGGTATCCCCTACGTTTGGTAATGGTATTCGCGCAGGTGTGATCTCCCTAGTCTGCCCCAGAGGTCACCGCTCGGTGACAGACCCATCTGGAGGCGCATCATGCAGGCTCGATCGAGAGGCATCCGCGGACTGGTCGTGATGGTGCTGGCTGCACTGGCGACACTGGCGACGATCGCACCCGCACTCGCCGATGTCCGCTCCGGGCCCTGGCCCTGCTGACCCTGCCGATGCACGGCTGTCGGATGCCCCACCATGGGTGCGTGAGTGCGACAGGCATCGACCGATACGCTGGCCCGCCACCCGAGATCCTGGTCAGCGTGGACGTGGAGACCTCCGGCCCCACGCCGGGGACCGGCAGCCTGCTGGCCATCGGCGCGTGTCTGGTGGAGGATCCGGCAACCACCTTCTATCGTGAGCTGCAGCCCGTCCCGGGGCTCCCCTGGGACGAGGCAGCGGCCCGGGTCCACGGGCTGGATCGGGCGCACCTGGAGCAGGACGGCGCAGCACCGTCCGTGGCCATGACCGACTTCGCCGCATGGGTCGACCTCGTCCGTGACGGCGGCCGGGCGGTGTTCGTGGGCTTCAACGCCCCCTTCGACTGGATGTTCGTGGCCGATTATCTATGGCGGTTCGCGGGTCGCGATCCGTTCGGGTACTCAGCGCTGGACCTGAAGGCGCTGTTCATGGGCCGTGATGGCGTGGTGCGCTGGGACCAGACGGGCAAGCGCGAGGTCGCCGCGCGCTACCCGGTGAGCGAGGTCCACACCCACAACGCCCTGGACGATGCCCGGATGCAGGCCGCGCTGGCTCGCCGGCTGCTGCACGATCCACGCTGAGCGGCGAGCGTACCCCTGGGCCGTGGTACTACCGGGCCATACGCGTTGCGCTGCGGCACCACTACCTTGGTCACAGCGATCAACCCAACGGATGATCGCGGGAACGTCATCACGGCCTCCCCTGGAACGGTAGAGACCTCCTCACCGCCCATCGGAGAGACGCCCCGCGACCCTCGTCCGTACATTGACCGGTGGCAAGGTCGGATCCTCCTCCCCGACCCTGGCCACCGGTCTCTTCATGCCCGGTTCGACGAGGCGCGCCGCCCGCCGCAAACGACTCACCTGGGGTCAGGCCTCGAGGTTGGGCACCCCGATGATGTTGTAGCCGCCGTCGACGTACACGACCTCGCCGGTCACCGTCCGGGACATGTCCGACGTGAGGTAGAGGGCCGTCTGGCCGACCTGCTCGATGGTGATGGCGGAGCGCATCGGACTGATGTCCTTGAACTGCCGATGGAGCGTCTTGAAGCCACTGACACCTGACGCGGCAAGTGTCCGCACCGGTCCGGCGCTGATGGCGTTGACCCGGATGCCCGATGGCCCCAGGTCCACGGCGAGATAGCGGACACACGCCTCCAGGGCCGCCTTGGCGACGCCCATCACGTTGTAGTTGGCGACCACCTTCTCGGCACCGTAGTAGGTGAGCGTCAGGATGCTGCCGCCCTCCGCCATCAGGGGCGCGGCGGCGCGGGCAAGAGCCACGAGAGAGTACGCGGAGATATCGAGCGCGACCGCGAAGCCTTCCCGGGAGGTGTCCACGAACCGCCCGTCCAGCTCCTCGCGTTTGGCGAAAGCCACCGCATGGATGAGGATGTCCAGTGTCCCGTAACGATCCTTCCAGACCTCGAACACGCGCGCGATGTCGGCGTCCTGCTGGACGTCGCAGGGCTCCACGAAATCAGCCCCGATGCTCGCCGCCAATGGCCTGACCCGTTTCTCGATGAGCATCTCGGCAGAGCTGAAGCCCACCGTGGCTCCCGCCTCGTGCAGCGCCTGTGCGATCCCCCACGCGATCGAGTGGTCGTTCGCGACCCCGAAGATGAGTGCCTTGCGGCCCTCGAGCAGTCCCATCCGCCTAGTACCTCCCTTGCAGCCGATAGCATGCACCGGATGCGAGGTCAGCGGCGTGGCGGTCGCGTCGCCCGGTCGCTACGGGCGCGGCGGTCGCGTCACCCGCCGGGGCGTGCCCGGCAGCGCTCAGGGGGTAGACGTCGCAGCCGGCGCCACGGTCAGCGTCGACTGCAGGATGTAGCCGTCGAACTCCACGGGGCCTTGCCGGACGGTCACGACGACTGTGTGCTCACCGCCGCCGAGCACCCGGAAGATGGTGACCACGTTACGGGGCGTCTTGCGACCCTGACCCATATCGATGGTCCGACAGCTGCCGGGTGTGGCGGCGGCGGGATCGACACAGGCCTCGACGATGCCGCTGCCCTTGCCGGAGGTCATGACCAAGCCAACGGTGTCGCCAGTGATGGTGACGGTCGCAGACGATCCGGGCCTGATGGTGCGGCGGGCGGTCTTGCCGGAGCTCAGGGCAGCCGACGTCTTGTCCCAGGGGCCCGAGAAGTCGACGGAGGCGTCCGACTCCTGGACCAGCCTCAGCGCGAATGGTGCGGCCTCGATCCAGTCGCCCGCCTGCCGGCCGACTGCGGCGCGGAGTCGCAACTGGTACGTCCCGGGCTTCATGTTCTTGTTCAGGCCCGTGCGGCCGCCGGCGATGGCGAAGGGCTTGTACTTGCCCCACTTGCCCTTCACCGCCTGCCGGATCTGGATGGTGTATCGGACACGGCTGCCCTGGGCAGCCTCCTTGCCAGCGGACCAGGTCACGATGGTCGCGATGGATCCGGTCGGTGACACCGGCACGCGTCGGATGACGACCACGGGCGCGGTCGGCTGGTCACGCTCCGGGACGACGTCCAGGATGAAGGTGTCGACGCCCATGGCACCCTGGGCGTCGGTGGCGACGACCGACACGGACAGTTGACCGGTATCACCCGAGGCAGGTGTGCCCGCGAAGGCCAACGTGGTGACATCGAAGGTGAGCCAGGCGGGCAGCGGCGAACCGTCCTCCAGCGTGGCCGAGATGGTGACCGAGTCGCCGTGGTCGGCATCCGCATCCGTGAACATGTCCGCAGTCAGCACCAGCGAGAACGACTGGTTGACCGTGGCCTGCTGGTCCGGCGTGGGCTGGGACACCAGCGGCACGTCATTGACATCGTTGACCGTGATGGTGAAGTCGCCCGAGGCATCCAGACCAGCGCTGTCGGTGGCCGTCACGGTGACCAGCAGGCTGCCGGTATCGGCGTCCCGCGGCGTTCCCGAGAAGGTGCCCGTGGCCGGGTCGAATGTCAGCCAGAGGGGCAGCGCGCCACCATCCGGACCGGTCGCCCGGAGGGTGATGGTGTCGCCCGTGTCCAGGTCGGCGTCGGTGAAGGCGTCCTCGGACAGCGTGAACTGGAGCGGCGTGTCCTGGTCCAGTTTCTGGTCCGGGATACGACTGACGAGCGCGGGCGGATCATCGACGTTGATGACCTTGAGCGCGAAGTCGGTGGTCGCCGTCGCACCCACCTTGTCCATCGCGGTGACGGTGATGACCAGGGTGCCCACATCCGAGTCACGAGGGCTGCCGCTGAAGGTCCGGTCACTGCGGGCGAACGCAAGCCAGGACGGGAGCGGGCTGCCGTCCTTCTGGGCCGCGTCGTAGGCGAGGGTATCGCCGTCGTCCTTGTCCTTGAAGGTGTCCTTGGCGAACGTGAACGTGAACGCCTGGTCCTGGATCGCCTTCTGCTCGGAGATGGCCTTGTTGACGTTCGGCGCGTGATTGATGCGCGCGATACGCAGGTTGAGACCCGTCTGGATGGACAGGCCGCCATCGTCGGTCGCGGTCACCAGCAGGCTCAGCTGTCCGATGTCGTCGCGCGAGGGAGTGCCTGTGACGGTGTTCGTGGCAGGGTCGAAGCGCAGCCACGCCGGCAGTGCCGAGCCATCCCCGCTGGACATGCTGAGGGTGAGCTGGTCGCCGGAGTCGAGGTCGTCATCCATGAACGCGGTGTCGGGGATGGCGAAGGTCCAGGTGGTGTCCTCGGTGGCGTCCTGGTCGGGGATGGGCGTGACCGCCTGCGGCGGGTCGTTGCTGTTGCTGACCGTCAACTCGAACGTGGTCCGGCCGGTCAGCCCGGACGGATCGGTGGCGATGACCGCGACGGTCAGCGTGCCCACATCGGCGTCCCCAGGGGTACCGGCGAGGGTCAGGCCCTGGGCATCGAAGAGGAGCCAGGCAGGCAGGTCGGTGCCGTCGGCCAGGGCGGCGGTCCAGGTCAGGGGCTCGGTGTCCGTGAAGGTCGCCGCGGGCACGTCGAGCGAGAACAGCTGATCCTCGGTCGCGGTCTGCGCAGGGATGGGCGCGGTCAGCACGGGGGCGCCAGGCACGGGCGGATCTGACTGGCCCACGTCGTCGGCGCCCCAGCAGACGAGGATGCCGTTGGAGGCGATGCCGCAGGTGTGGTCGCCGCCGACGGCGATCTGGCTGAGGATGATGTTGGGGGTCGGGACCCCGCGGGGTGCGCTCGTGTCGCCCCAGCAGCCGGGCACACCCGACGCGGCGACGGCGCAAGCGTAGGTGTCACCCACCCCCACGGACACGAACTGGCCAGCGGGTGCCGTGGCCTGGCCGGCATCGTTGGCACCCCAGCAGGCGAGACTGCCGTCCATGGCGATCGCGCAGCTGGTGGCATCGCCCGCGCTGAGGGCACGGAAAGCCCCTGCGGGCGGGGTGGTCTGGCCCTGGTCACTGGCGCCCCAGCAGGCGAGGCTGCCATCGCCAGCGATGGCGCAGCTGGAGGTACGACCGACGCTGACGGCTGAGAAGGCCCCTGCAGGCGGCGTGGCCTGGCCGGCGTCGTTGGCGCCCCAGCAGGCGAGTCTGCCGTCGACAGCGATACCGCAGGCATGGCTATCGCTCACGGCGACCTGGCGCAGCGCGACGCTGGGTGGCGTGCCCGCGATGGGCGCGCCCCAGCAGCTGACGGTCCCGGCCGTGGCCAGGGCGCAGCTCGTGTCGTCACCGATGGTGACCATGTGGAACGTCCCCTGGGGGCTGGCGCTCTGCCCGGCATCGTCCGCGCCCCAGCAGATGAGGGAGCTGTCGCTGGACACGGCACAGCTGTGCCGCGCGCCGGAAGCGATGGTCCAGTGACCGACCGGTCCGGGCGGCGCACTCAGCGCGCTCTCGTAGGTCTCGTAGCCCCAGCACTTCAGGGTGCCGTTGGCGAGGATGCCGCACGTGGTCAGGTAGCCGGCAGTGACCTCCGTGAAGGTGTCCGCGGGTGGCGTCGACTCGCCATACGAGTCGTTGCCCCAGCAGACGGCACGGCCGGTCTGCGACAGGCCGCAGGAGTGGCTGTACCCGGCGCTGACCGAGGTCAACGTGTCGGTGGGTGCGTCGGTCTGGCCTTCATCGTCTGCGCCCCAGCAGACCGCGGTGCCATCGGCCTGGAGGCCGCAGGCATGGCTGTAGCCGGCGCTGACGGCAAGGAAGCTGCCCATCGTCGGGCCGGTCGCCTGCGCGGCGCCATCGGCGCCCCAGCACGCGACGCTCCGGTCCGCGGCCACGGCACACGTGTGCGCGTCGCCAGCACTCACGGAGAGGAACGTCCCGGCAGGCGGTGCTGACTGTCCCTTGTCATTGCCACCCCAGCACGCGAGGGTGCCGTCCGTGCGCACGCCGCAGGAGTGTCTGCCACCAGTGGTGACCTGCGTGAACAGGTCAGTCGGCGGGCTGGACTGGTCGTCGCCGTCGTACCCCCAGCAGTTGACACTGCCATCCGTGAGCACGCCGCAGGAGTGGAGGTTGCCGCTGGCGCTGATCTGTCGGAACGTGTCTTCGGCCGGCGGGCTGTAGTCCTGCGGGTCACCAGACCCCCAGCACCAGGCGTGGCCGTTGGTGGCGAGGGCGCAGGCGTGGTCGTGCCCCAGGCTCAACTGCTCCACGCCGGGCGTACCGGGATCCGGCTGTGCCGCTGACACCGCCGCAGGCGCCATAGCCGCGAGGGCGGCGGCCAGGATCACCAGCGGCACGAGCAGGCGCAGCCACATCCGGCCGATGGGGGCGTGGGATGGACGAGAGCTGGAGAACACGGGCCGCCTCCTGGGCGTAGATCGGACGACTGGATCCGGACGCGGCTGGAGCAGGCTCCAGTCCGGTCCCGGAGGGCATGATGGCGTGCGGTCTGGTGTGATCGGTACCCTCCGACAGTCCCATCTGTCGCCCCGCTTGGGCAGTACCAGCGGTGGCTGTGGCGAGGTGTCCGTGGCTCAGGGGCGGGGTGTCCGTGGCTCAGGATTCGGTGGCCGTGGCTTCAGGATTCGGTGGCTGTGGCTTCAGGATTCGGTGGCCGTAGGTGGTTCCGGGTCATCCATGCCCGGCATATCAAGGTGGGGGGTCGCGCGTCGCGTCGCGTGCGTCGGAGCGTGCGGCCGAATCGCCGTCCCAGGCGGTTGCGCGGCGTCGCGTCTGGCCCGGTCGGGTCCGGTCGGTCGATCGGTCGCTCGGTCGGGTCCGGTCGCTCGGTCGGGTCCGGTCGCTCGGTCGGGTCCGGTCGGTC
>Ga0105048_10002736_pt1 | contig 28729 bp, 22 predicted proteins | sample MAT05_FD_78382 | JGI IMG/M metagenome (GOLD analysis project Ga0105048, IMG submission 78382) | Freshwater microbial communities from Lake Fryxell liftoff mats and glacier meltwater in Antarctica - MAT-05 | ecosystem: Environmental > Aquatic > Freshwater > Ice > Liftoff microbial mat | place...
GAATCCTTGCGAATTTCTGAGGATTTTGAAGGCTTGATTTTTATTTTCGCAAGTTCAAATTTTTTAAGTCCTTTTTGTTGGTCTTTATCTAACAAGCTTTCAATCTGCACAAGCATCGAGTCGCGCAAATGCTTTTGGAAACGTCGACTTTCGGCTCGTTCTTCCTTAATTTTGGGTATATATTCTGCAACAATAGAATCTATGATGCGTTTTTGGCTTTCCTCGGGATTAAGATATTTGTATAAATCTTTTTTAAATCCAACCGGCGATTGACGTTCCTTAACGGCTTCGATACTTTGTTTAGTAAGCCGGCCTGAAACCAAAAATCCGGCGCCGAATCCTACGCCAAAAATTGCTAGGAATATAAGTAAGGGTTTTATTCTCATATCAGTGGATTTATATAATCTAAAAGCTCGTCTTCGGTAAAATTACCAAGCCCCAACAAATGCTTGAGCGAAAGTTGCCCTTCTTGCCAGTAATAAATTCCAAAAAGCAATACAAAAGCAAAGGTGCCTGCATATAGATATCGTTTAAGTTCTAACCGGTATTTTAAAAATATTCCTAAGATTGGATTGCTTTGATAGCGCTCCAATTTACCCATAACTCGGGTGCTGAAAAAAGGCCTGAATTCAGATTTGCCTGCACTATTGAGCAAATTTTCTAAATTGTGGTCTGTTATTTTTTTCATAGTTAAATGTTATTAATGACTTTATTTTTATAATTACTTTTCGTAACCCAATCGAATGAGTGCTTCTTTTAGTTTCTCTTGTCCCCGGCTAAGTCGCGACAAAACAGTACCTTGAGGAATTTCCAGAATTTCGGCAGTTTCGCGAGTATCGTACCCTTCAATTAACCGTAAAATTATTACGCTTCTAATTTTGATCTCAACTTTCTGTAAAGCTTTTTGAACTAAATTTACAGCGTCCCGTTTACTTTCTGAATCATTCGGGTCGGCTATCTGCATTGCTTTTTGATCTTCCTCATCTTGATTATTATTCCAAAAGATGTAGCGCAAATTGCGAAGTTTTCGGCGCTTTAATTCATTAAGGCTTAGGTTAATGGCAATTCTAGTAAGGTAGGTTTTTAATGAGGAATTGCCTTTGTATTGGTTAATATTTTGATAAAAGCGAATAAAGACTTCCTGTCCAACATCGTCGGCTTCGTCCGAATAGCCAAGCATATTAATTACGGTTGCCGCAACATTTTTTTCATACCTCTCTATTAAAAGCCTGAAGGCATTTTGATCATTCTTTTTTATTAGATCAAGGATAACCTCATCACTCAGGTTTTTCAAATGCTCGGTATTTGTATGATTAACAAAGTTTATATAAGATTTATTCCTAATATTAAATTTTTAAACTATACCTATTCTACGGGCATGAGCAGAAAGTTGTAAATGCGAGCCTCCTTCTTGTTGCCAAACTTATGTTTGCTTAGGTGTTTTTGTTTTTGATATTTTGCTTTTATTGCGGTAATATCTTCTTCCCATTTTTGATGAAAAGGTTCTAGTTCTTGTTCAATATTTTGGAGCGCTACTTGGTGGTTAACAACAATGGGTTGAAGACATATTTTTGCTTCCAGTTTAAGTTGATTGGCTCGCAGTTTTGAGGATTCATTTTTTGTTAAATCACCATTTTTTAACGATTGACGAAATGCTTGTCGTTTAGCTCTTTGATTGGCAATGTTTAGCTTTTCTGCGGTTGATAATTCCAATTCAAATAGTTTTCTTTTTTCCAACAAAACAGGTTGAGTTTGTTCTTTTCTATACTTTTTTATTTCAGCCCTAAGTTCGTTGGTATTTAAATCGGATTTTTTCTGTTCAACAATTTCTTTCCATTTTGTGAATTGTTCGGGTTTAAGAACTCCCTCCAAAGCTGTTTTTCGCTCGAGTCGCAATTTTTTTAAAAAATCCTTGTCGGGATTTTTAGAGTCTCGTATAACTTTCATTTTTTGTTTATAATCTGCCTTGATGGTTTTGAGAACGTTAATCTGCGAATCGCTTAAATTTAATTCTGTTGCATAATCGGTAATTCGTTCGTTGTAGGTGGCAGATTTGGAGTTTTGAGCATTTAATGGCACCCAGAGGCCAGAAAATAAGAGGAAAAGGATTAATTTGTAATTCATAGTTTATAGACAATGCATTCGCCGGGTTTATTCCAACATCTCAACAAATTTCGCAAATTCTTTGAAACTTTGAAATATAAGTTCTGTTTGATTTTAGTTGGGCGTATCCCTTTGGGTCGGGCTTTCACTGCAATCTTTTAGCTCGTGCCTCTCAAAAAGGATTTACGTTACAATCCCTTACGCAAATTTCGTAAACCTAAATACCTTGGGCATAACCCAAATAGAGTTCCACAAAGCCATCAGAAACTTGCCTTTTAATAGAAATGTTAGAGATTTTTTTGTATTTATTAAGAAGGAATAAAACATCACACGAAGGGGCTACTTCTAAATTGTTATAAATCTTCTCTATTTCATGTTTCAGGTTTAACATAATTTCTAGATAGAATATTTCGATAGCTCTATCGCCAAATGCCTAATGATAGATAGCTTGACAGAGTCAAGCTTTAGTATGAGGGAGGCAAGCTGTTACTTTGCATTTTTAAATAGTATTTACCCGCCATTAATTTGTTTTTGCCACCAAGGCAAATAACCCTCTAATGGAGTTGCAAAAAAATAAGGTAGGCTCCTGTTGCTCCAAATTTTACTTCCATCGGAATTAGTTTTCCTTCAAATGGATATACATAATTTACTCCGGCGGTGGACTTGTTTTTTTTGGGAACCCAAAAATAATGAAGGCTACTTAATGCAAGGTATTGATGAGCTAAAATTTCCTGACCTATCAGGTGTTCAATCATAATACCTTATAAACGTTGTTTGAATTTTTATTTTGAATAATTTCAGTTTGAATGCTAGTCATATAATTTAGCAAGCGGGTATCTAAAACTTGTAACCGTGATTTTTGTTATAATTGGGTGCAAAAGGTAGCGTGGCCTACACTTGCGGAAATATCTACTGGATAAGGAAAGCCTTTTCCAAAGCAATAGTTTCCGACATTGCATCCGAAAACTCAGTAAACGGAGCAGGTCTTAAAACTTTATACTTTACCCTACTCACCAGAAAATAGATTTTGTTGTGAAAAGAGGTTTCTAAGGTGCTCCCTGCTGCTACTACTGGCAATGAAGGTTATTCTTCATAAAAATATCGCAGTATTTTAAGAGTTGGAGGATATTTCTGTATTTCATCAATAAATAACAGGGTATTTTCCTCTTGAGAGAATTGCTTGTTTTAAGGAGAAAAATGATGTGAAGGAGGTTTTCTAAATTTGTAAATGCTTCAAACGGCTTTTTGCCTTCGGGCAATTCCAGATTGAGATAAATAAATTGAGAACATTTATGAAACAATTCTTTTACAATGGTTGTATTGCCAACTTGCCTTGCACGCCTTAACATCAATGGTTTTCGCTTAGGATTTTTAAGCCATATTTCTAATTTTTTTATTATACCCATATTAAGCATGTTACAAAATCAGGGTAATTTATTTAATTATTTGTTACAGAATTACGGTAATTTAGCGAATAACTTGTAGTATAATTAGGGTTAAATTCAGGATATCAGGGTTGGGCCAAAATCCAAAATAGAAATTGCAGATTCGATTTAGAACTTGTAAATCAATTATTTGACGAAATGAAAACAATGTATAATTCGGATTAAACCTGATTTTTAGCATACCGACATAGTCGTCAAAAAGTTTTTGCAAAAAACTATATTCAATACAGGAAAGGTGTAAATCAAATCGTTCGTTTATTTGAATCAATACTATTGATTAATTTGGGTTTAGTATGCCTTAAATATGTATGGTAACGTAAGCGTGAGGGGTAGAAGCGGTAGCCCACAATGCAGCGTAGCGAAATGAGGACTACAAGCGGATGACCCGACCCGCAGGGACACGCCCAAATTATAAAAGAATGCAATGTCTTTATGACCCTGCAAATGAAGTTGGCTCTTTTGAAACGATTTATCGCTCTAAAATAAATTCACCTCCCTTTACCCTAAAATGAAGTTTGCCAACGGTAATAGTTTCACCTTCGTTCAATTGAAACAAATCATATAAGTCTTCTTCCATTGTATGAATTGAACCACCGGTTGCTCTTGCTAGTTTCATGTATTCGGCATTTACTCCGTAATTGCTTCCGCAAAGGATAACTCGTACTGGCTTGTTTATTTTAGAAAGCAAACTTATATCGCGCATATTCGACAAATTATCTGCTATGAGTATAATTTCTTTGCAATCCGGATTTTTACTGATAGCCAATAAAATGGCTTCTATATTGTTCTCGGGCGAGTCGCCTCCACTCCCTTTGCTCATGCTTGTTCGCATAGAACCTACAATTTCTTCAGAATTATTAGAATTGGTAAAGTAAATCCCTCCGGTTGAGCCAATAAATTTGGAATTGTCTGCTTTTGAATCTCCATCGTTAAAAAAGGTGAAACTATGTACTTTTTTGACATTCTGATTTAATGCAATCCAAGCCACAACCTGAGTTGTATAAGGTGACATGCTGCCGGTAACGTCCATTACAACTTCCATATCGTTCCATTTCACGTTTCTATTAAACACGCTTAGTACCACGGTGTCGAATCCATACAAATTCATTGGGGGACGCAAAGCTGCCTTGGATGCAACGTAGCCGTAAACCGGTTTAACCGTCGGGATGTAAAATGTATCTCTTTTTACTATTTCCTTTCTATTCCACATACTTTTCGTTTCATAAGTTATGCCACGATTTTGTTTCGATTTTAAAATTGGTTGATAATAACGTTCTGTTATTTTTGTTTTTCGACGATAGCTCGTGTCGTAAGTCACTATTCTTCGTTCAACTGTGCTTTCAAAATAGTCTCGCTCGGCTTTTAAAGACGCTTTGTCAGGGGTTTTTAAATAGTAAATAACAATTCCGTGAAAAAAATCTTTGCAACTTTCCCTGTCTGTGCAGCCATTTTGTGCAAAAACTTGCCAAGTTACAGCAGAGTTAGCAAATAATTCAGGCATAAGCTTGCGCAATCGTTCTAAACGGTTTTTGTTTAATTTTGGTTGACTAAAGCCTTCCGATTCCTTGAAAATAGTGTAAACTAAATCTACTTTTAGAATGGTTTTGCCTTTAAGATTTTTAATAACTCCTGGATTAAATATAGAATCATCCGAAAATGGCATATTGAGCCGGATGGAGTTGAAATTTTTATCAATTTTATAATTTAAAACTACATTAGGACTTGCCAAAAGGAGGTAGTCGACCGAAACTGTTTGGCTAAACACATGGTTGTTTAATGCCAAAATTAAAAGAGTTGGAAAAATTCTTCGCATTGCAATGGGGTTAAGCAATTTGTTCATGAGCATTTTATTAATTGTTAAAAATAATTTAAGAGTTAAAACCTGTTTTATTAATGGTCTTGGTTTAATTTAGATTAAAAAGTTTAAGTACTCATCTTTCCATTTTTGTCGTTTTTAATTGAATACTAAAACGCATGCTTTTGGTAAATAGTATTTTTTAATAATATTGGAATAAAACGAGTAGAAATTAAAATTTAAAGAGAATAAATGAAGCCTAAGTGGTTTTGCTGAGTGTAGGTTTTCGAGGATCAATAAAATGGTTAACGCTTTTATTATTCCAGACTGGTTTATGTTGCTTGGAAATGATTAAATGCTTGCAAAAATTGGCAAGTCTATAGCTGTTAAAGCCTTATTTTTGCGGCATGGAACTGAGGGTTCACAGCAATGAAAAACATCGAATAAAAAAACTACTTATAACGGGCTGGCCAATCATTGCCGGTCAGGTTGGTTTGGTTTTGATGGGCGTTGCCGACACCGTTATGGTTGGCAAAATTGGTCATATTCCGTTGGCGGCTGCAGGACTTGCGGTGAGTTTGTTTTTTCTGATTTCAATATTTGGAATTGGGTTAATTATTGCCACGGCTTCTTTGGTTTCATCGCAGCGTGCTAAGGGGCATGAGGAAACTCTTCCTTTTTTCTTACGCGATTCTATTCTTGTTGGCCAAATAACGTCGGTCTTACTCTTTGTTTTAACTTTACTTGTAATTCGGTTTATTCCTAAAATGGGTCAGGATGCAGAGGTTGCCACAATGGCTGGGCCTTTTTTACTTTTACTTTCTATTTCCATTTTTCCTATGCTTCTATACATGTCGGGGAAAAATTTATGCGATGGTTATTTTTTAACCCTGTCTCCAATGATTATTACTTTTGGGGCCCTCATTCTCAACGTGTTTTTAAATTGGCTATTGATTTATGGTAACTGGGGGTTTCCTGCCATGGGATTATTAGGAGCAGGGTGGGCCACTTTAATGGCCCGAATTGCAATGGCTTTGGCTATTTTGTGGTTTATTTTTAAGTCAAAAACGATAGGATATAGTTTTAAGTCGGTATTTAATTTGAATTTCAAAACCAACTTTATACGAAATATTTTAAAACTTGGAGTTCCTTCAGGCCTTCAATACTTTTTTGAAGTGGCGGCATTTTCAGGAGCGGCCATTCTCGCCGGAAAAATTGGTGCAATACCTCAAGCAGCTCATCAAATAGCAATTAACATAGCAAGTTTAACATTCATGTTTGCGGTTGGTATATCTGTTTCGGGAAGTATCTATGTTGCCGAAAATTTCGCTAGAAATGATCATGTTGGAGCCAGAAAATTCGGTATTTCAGCCTTGTGGTTAGTTGCCGGTGTTGAGTTATGTTTTGCCGTATTATTTTTGATATTCAACCGCGTTTTACCTCAATTTTATAATAACGAAAAGGAGGTTATAGACATTGCTGCGAAGTTAATTTTGATTGCGGCTGTATTCCAGATTGTGGATGGAATTCAGGCTGTAAGTTTAGGATTACTAAGAGGCATTCATGATACCAAAATGCCGTCGTTATTTACTTTTATTGCCTATTGGATTATTGGGTTACCATTATCCTATTATCTTGGTTTTAAAACAGATTTAGGCATTTATGGAATTTGGTGGTCGTTAACCCTTAGTCTATTCTTTATCTGTTTTGCTGCGACTTGGCGTTTTAGGGCTAAAACGAGACCGGTATAATTTTTTGACTTTGGTTTATCTTCGAGTGCTAGAAAAGAAAAAGTGTTGGATACCTAAGAACGTGAAAAGGTGTCGAATAAAGTGAAATTTGAGCTATTTATTGCCTTTTTGAGCACATACTATTTACTCGGAATCGGATGTTAATTCGCTATAGTTTTAAAGTTTGCAATCATTGAACCATAATTTTAAATTTGATTCTAAAATGAAGCACTTCTTTTATAACTTGCCGAAGTTTAATATGCAAAAAATTATTGTTATTGTTGGCATGCTTTTTATGGCAGCGGGTGGTTACGCTCAAACATACCTAAAACCTTATATCGGAATTAATTTTGGACAACGAATTCTAAGTTCATCTTATCCTGTTCGCAAGGATTCCTTGGATAGAGCGGATAAAATCAAAGCATTTCCTTCGGCCGGTTTGCAGTTTTTGTTTGAAAATACTCCCGGTCGCGAGTTTTACATTGGTTTAGGTTATATGGAAAATGGTTTTGTTCGCGAGCGATTTGATTATAAATTTCAAGATACGGTTCATGCTGATTTAGGTCGAATTCTTGATTTATCGCAAGCAGCCCAAAAAAATGCTTATTTCACTTACCATTTCAAGTATTTAGAAATGCCAATTGGTTTTAATTTCCAAGTAACTCCACGTCAATACATGAATATTTTTACCGGTTGGTTTAATGTTGGTCTTAATCCTCAATTATTGATTAAGCAAAATATGATTGTCAATTTGGAAGGTTTTACTCAGAAAGGCGAAAATCGTTTTAATTTTGAAAATACCGGTTACAAGGCTGCAAAGTTTAATCTTTCCTTGCAGGCCGGAGGTCGATTTGATTATAGTATTAATAAAAAGAACTGGGTTACTGCAGATGCTTTATTTAAAATGCATGTTTTAACCACAGCCGATAGTCCAAATGAAAAACTTAGGGTTTATGCATTTTCCTTGAATGTAGGGATGAAACATGAAATAGGTAAATAGGACCTACTGAAAATTACACAATAGTATAATAATCAATAAATTAAATCTTAAATTGCTTCATATAACGGCATAATCATTTACCATGCTGCTTTAAAAGCCTTGCATTTAACCCAAAAATTTGCAATAGAAATTGCAGATTTGATTAAGAATTTGACAATTAATTTATGTTTGTTTTATAGAGGCATTATCGAATCTTCGATTTGTAAATCAATTCTTTAACGGATTGATAAAAATTTATAAGTAGAGATTAAACCCAACTAAATCAAGTAGTTCTATTCTTTGAATCTTCTATTGTTTAATTTGGGTTTAATTTGGAAATAATAGTTAACAGGTGAGAAAATTAATATTAGTCTATTTTTATTTTGTATACTTGGTAGAAGTTCATTGCCTAAGGGCTAAATGGTATGTATCGTGTTTAAGTGCGAAAGGCACATCTTAATATTGCTTCCTTGTATTGAACCACTGTGAACTTTTCTAGAGGCCCTAACTAACCTATTTTAAACTATAATTTTGCTCAATCGGCAAACTTTAATGAATTCTGAATGATAAAATATCTTGTAAAGAAAAGTTCAAATTAGGAAAAAAGTTCAAATTTCTCCTCAAATTTTAGTATATCTTTGCAGTGTTCTATAAAGGTGTTGAACTGTGTTGAATTTGTTTTTTAGTTATTTTCAAATAAATACCAAATCAAAATACAATCTTAATTGTTGTTTTTCTATAAATGATTCGTTTTATCTGTGATTTTTACAACAAATTAGTTTTTTCATATAAACGTTTTTTTATTTTATAGTTCATTTTTGCTAACAATAACAACCATAGTTACCCGTTTAGATTTTTGATTAAATGACAAGTATAACGACCAATAAGTTTGTTTCAGTAAATGGAAATGCCGTATGTTATATGGAAGCCGGTTTGGCTTCCAAGCCTACTGTAATTTTTATCCATGGTTTTCCTTTTAATAAAAGCATTTGGACGCTTCAATTAGAGGCACTTAAAGAATATTATCATTTAATAGCGTATGATTTGCGAGGTTTTGGTGATTCTGAAGAAGGTACAGATGGTTTTGCAGTTGAAAACTATTCCGAAAATCTTATTCAGTTTATGGATGCATTATACATCGAAAAAGCCATTGTTTGTGGTCATGGTTTAGGAGGGAACATTGCCTTAAACGCTGCCGAACGATTTTCACAAAGAATAGAGGCATTAGTGCTTTCAAGCACACAAACTAAATCAGAAAGTTCTGAAGCGAAGGAAAGTCGAATTAATGCAATTGCACAAATACAAGCCGGTGATTTTGAAACGTTTATAGAGGATACCGTAAAATCAGTTTTTGCTTATATTTCCTTTACTACGAAACGAGAAGAAATAGCTGAAATAAAAAATTTGATTAAAAACAATGCCGTAGCTGTTTCAGTAAAAATGCTTCAAGCTCTTAATGAGCGCAAGGATAGCACATCTATGCTTGCAGAAATTAAAGTTCCAGTATTAATTATGGTTGGTAAAAAGGATATTTTAACCCCTCCGTTACAAGCAGAAATTTTGCATGAAAATTTAAGTGATTCCGTTATTGAGTTAATGGATTATGCCGGTCATTTACCAAATCTTGAAAATCCCCTGGAATTTAACCGTCACCTAAAAAAGTTTTTAGATAAAACAACTGCACGAAGCAGACTACCTCATTTTGACAGATCTGAAAAGAAATCGGCTTAATAGTTCTCTTACTCCAATTCCTTTGAAGCTTTCAAATCCAAACTTCGTTGTGTCCTGTTGCCCATAAGTTTATAAACATCAGCTCTCAGTTCATAAAATTTCTTTAAGCAATAAGTATTCTCCGAATATAGATTGGTATAAATAGTTATGCAAGAAGTGATATAATCTAAACTTCGCTTATTGTTGTTAACTATTTGCACAAGGGCAGCAATAATATGTTCGCGATACAAGCAGGATTCTCGATAAATTAAAGCCTTTTCAAGATACTGAATTCGTTTTTCGGCATTGCCGTAGTAGCTCAAAGAAAGTTCGTACCAATAATCGGCATTGCTTGAATCAAGTTGAACGCATTTTTCTAAGGCACAACGCTGCTTAACAATGTTGTAGGTTGAACTATAAGTTGATTGCAAATCCATAAATAAAGCATAATAATACCAGTCCTCTGCTTTAGAACTATCAATCGATAATTTATGTTGATAGCCGGTAACTCCTCGTTTAATAAAATTTTTTCGTGTAGGATAAGTTTTGAAATGTGAACTTAAGGCGCAAATTCGTTCCATCACATCATAATTCATCGAATCGAGATTGATTGCTTTTTCAAGATCAATTTTAGCCAATTCAATTTTATTTTGAACAAAAACCAATCTGCCTCTATTATAATAAAACCAAACCTTATAATCTTGAAAACGAGGGTCGTCGGCTATACTATTTAACCAATTTACTGCAGAATCAATCGCGTTTTTATCCTCTTTGCTAAAATAATTATAGTCCCCAAAGCTTGATAAAGATTCTGAGAAATTAACCATGTCAAGTTCTTTTTTACTGAAACCTTGAGCTTTACAATTAGAGGTAAAACTTTGGAGTAAAAAAGCAAACACTAAAATTCTTATTAAGCAATGCATGCCTCAAAGTTCATTGGAATATGCAAGAATTAAAAAAAAGATTTTTGTAACATGAATTTTTATTCTTCCAAAATAGTGAATTCAACCCTACGATTTTCAGCTTGTCCTACCTGAGTTCGGTTGTCGGCAATTGGAATATCTGGTCCGTAGCCCTTACAAATGAATAGGGATGAAGACAATCCTTTTTGGACCAAGTATTTTTTTACGGCTTCTGCTCGGTTTTTAGAAAGTAGAATATTTCGCTCACGACTTCCGGTATTGCTGGTATGCCCCGAAATTTCAATTTTCTTAAAATTATTATTGTCAATTACGTCAAAGAGAGAATCAAGTGAATTGAACGATTCGGGGAGTAATTCCCACTTATCGTTTTCGAAGAAAATATTTTTAATTACAAATGATTTTTTGATTACTTCGATTTCTGGTTTTTCTTCAACTACCGATGGTGGTTCTTTTTTACCCATGTTACAAGGACATTCATCTGTGGTTTCGACCTCATACAATTGAATATTATCAAAATAGTAATAGGCTTCGGTTGCACTTCCTTTTAGGTGTCGTCGAGTCATGGAATCTGAGTTTGAAAAACTTCCTAAGGTTAGATATTCCTCATTCCCAAGAGCTTTGTATATACAGCTCAATTGCATCCATTGGGTTTTATAGGTTAGCACAGTTCCTCCATGATGTTTTATGGATGGTTTAACTTCACCGGCAATCAATTCGAAGCTATTGGGAACTTTATTACTCAGCAATGCTCCCAAGGCATTTACCCCAAAAAAACTTTCTTCCTTTAAACGCACAAATACCTTAAGGCAGTAGGTTTTGTTTGGTTCGAGTACTTCTTTTAAATGGGTGGTTATATATTCGATATGATTCCAATTGTCGGTATAAAAACGACAACCAACGGCTGCATTCCCATCTTGGGCATTAAACCGTTTTGATTTGTAATAATCGGGTGTTCCTGCTGAAGCTTTCCAAGCAGTGATATTTCCACCAATTGTTACACCGTATTCTAAGTCTCCTTTTTGATCTTCAAAACTTCCATTTTCGACAAGATTTATGGTTTTGTCAATTGATTTTTGGTTTTTGTTGGCAATGAGCCAAGTGTTTTCGTTGCGGTTATCCATATCTAGAAAGGTATCCATATTGAATTTATTAAGCGAATCGTTGCTAAAATCAATTCGATAAACTGTACTCATAAATGGTTTCGGTTTTGGATTTTCAAAGCGCTTAACTTCAAGCACTTCTTCCTCGTTAAAATTTATGATATCCAGGCCATCTTCCCGCTTTAAAATGAAAGGCTTAAAATATTGAAAGGTGCTTTTCTGAGGATTAATAATTTCCAACATCAACAATTCACCTTCATCATCGTAATACTCCCAAATACCGGTTTTGAATGATTGTTCAGACTTTACCTTGAACGAACCTTTTACTCGCATTATGTCGTTTTTATCTGTGTACAACCAGTCGCCAGTTTGTAACACCAATTGATAAATCATTTCGGTGGCCTTTGATTTTTTATTGATAAAAGTATAAGGCCCTTTTCCGGTTAATTGTTTTAATTCGAAATTAAAGGTATCTAAAATTATTAAATCTTTGGCAATAACTGTTGAATCTTCATCATTTTGCGCCAAGCAATTGCCAGTTATAAAAAGACTAAGTATTAGGAGTAGCCGTTTAACCATCACACAAACAACGACTTTTTTATTTATAAAGTATAAATCCAAATAAATCTGCACTTTTCGAATCGGATCGAATGTCTGATCAAGATTACGCCTTAACCCTTCAAGCAATCCATTGAAATTATGAATAAAGGATTTAAACCTCTAAAAAATGAATTATAAAAACCGCATTAGGTTCACTGAAAATCGTGAATCATTAATCGAGTCTAAATAGTAAATTGAGTTACTTTTGCAGCTTTAATCATGATTACAGAATACGAAGTTGTTATTGGTCTTGAGATACATGCTCAGATTTTAACGAAGAGCAAGGCATTTAGTGCTGATAAAGCAGAATACGGAAGTCACCCTAACACCAATGTAAGCGTTATAAGTTTAGGGCATCCAGGTACATTGCCGCGGCATAACCACGATGCTGTTGAAAAGTCAATTCGTGTTGGTTTAGCTTTCGGTAGCGAAATAGAGCGTTTTAATAAATATTCCCGTAAAAATTATTTTTACGCAGATTTACCTAAGGGTTACCAAATTACCCAGTTTGATACACCTATTTGCAAAGGCGGTAAGGTAACGGTGAAATTAAAAGACGGAAGTACCAAAGATATTAATTTAACCCGCGCACACATGGAAGAAGATACGGGGAAAAGTATGCACGATATGGATGTTGAAAATTCATTAATTGATTATAATCGTGCTGGCACTCCTTTAATCGAAATTGTAACCGAACCGGATATACGAACCGGAGAAGAAGCTTACCAGTTTTTGACTGAGGTGCGAAAAGTATTGCGTTATTTGGATGTATGTGATGGAAATATGGAAGAAGGCAGTTTGCGTTGCGATTGTAATATTTCGGTTAGACCGATTGGAACCATACCCTTTGGAACTAAGGTGGAAGTTAAAAATATGAATTCCATGAGTAACGTTAAGCGAGCTATTGAGTACGAAACAGATCGCCAAATAGCAGCCATCAGAAACGGAGAAACCATTGTTTCGGAAACACGGAGTTTTGACTCTGTTAAAAATACTACCTTTAGCATGCGTAGCAAGGAAATGGTGAATGATTATCGTTATTTTCCTGAGCCGGATTTACCCCCTTTGATTGTTACTGACGAAATGATTTCGGAGGTAGCTGCAAATATGCCGGTATTGCCTGAAGCGTTGTTTAAAAAATTTACTACCATTTATGGCTTAAATGCATACGATGCAAGCGTTTTGACAGAGAGCAAAGAGTTGGCTTCTTTTTATGAAAGCGTTTGCGCAGTAACAAGTAATTTTAAGGCTGCTGCAAATTGGACCATGGGAAATTTAAAAGGTTATTTAAACGAGAATGCCTTAGATTTTACAGATGTAAAGATTTCGCCAATAATTATTGCAGATTTGATAAAACTCATTGATGAAGGGAAAATAAGTCATAGCGCCGCTAGTCAAAAAATATTTCCAGAACTTTTAGCCAATCCTGAGGCGAAACCCTTGGAAGTGGCTCAGAAATTAAATTTACTTCAATCTTCCGACTCAAGCGAATTGGATGTTTGGGTTGCTCAGGCTATTGCTAAATATCCCGAAAAAGTGACTGAGTACAAGTCGGGCAAGGTAGGTTTATTGGGATTGTTTATGGGTGAAGTGATGAAACTTTCGGGTGGCAAAGCAGATCCGAGAAGTTCATCCGAAAAGGTTAAAAAGGCTTTGGATGCGTCTTAAACTCAAATTTAGAATAAAGCAGAATTAGTTTAATTTTTAAATTTCGCCATTCTAATCAAGAAAGTTTCGCGAAGCATGGAGACTTTAAAGTATTATTTAAGCGCCTAATCTAGGCTTCAACTGTTTACTCCTTGATATTTTAAAATTCAAAACGTAAAACAATGGAATGCATTACCGTTTTACTAAAATTTGGAAGAATAATTGCTATATCATTTGAAGCATCTTGCATAAGAGCGCAGGCATCCGTGGCTTCATAACCCAAATTATCCGCTTTTCGTTTAAAGGATTAAGGAGGCTCTTGAAAATCTTTCGTCAGCAAATTTTTACCCTTTTCGCTTAACAACTTTGTTTCAACGTTTGGTTTATTCTTAATAAGCAATTTTTAAATTAATATCGCGTTCCCTTAAAAACAAAAAATCATTTAATATGAAACGCAATGTAAAAATATTGACCATTTTGTGTGTAATCGCCGCAGTTGGTTTCTCTGTTATTTCTGCTACAAAATTTTCGGAAAGCTCGGAAGGCGACCCCTATTCTAAATCACGCCAAAGTAATGCCGTGGACAAATTTTACGAGGATATCGTTGATAAATCGGCTGAATTGCAAACTATAGAAACAGACTATAAGGAGATTAAAACACTAAAGGAAAAATTGACCAATGAATTTGATGATTACAATCAAGTATCAAAACAATACTATAAAGACGCTGTTCAAGTCTCCAATTCAATAAGTGATACGATGCTTAGACGCAAAATGAATGGATTAATAGCTAAGAGTCAATTAAATTATTCTGCGAAAATTAGCAGTCATGAATCGGCCATTCTTAAATACAATAAAAATGAATTAGTATTGGCCGATTACCATCGGGTGCTTAAACTTGTCAAAACGATTCCGGCAATTGAAATGTACCAAAATACGAACAAACCAGCTTTAGCACCTTTTGAAAGTTTATCGAAAAGTCAATTAGGCTTGCTCGAAAAAATCAAAGTACAAACGCCGGCTTATTAATCCCTAAATGTGTATCCTTTTTCTGGTATACTAATTATTTCGAGTTCTACTTCGAAATGATTTTCGATAAAACTTATTTCCCTGAAATGCTTTTTGGATTTGGGAATATTTTATTTCAAAAAATCCAGATTCCGTTTTAAACCTTGAAACTTAGTTCGTTTCACTGCCGAATTTTTAAAAACTCGGTTAAATACCGATTCGGTAATTTCAAACCATTCAGCTTTATGCATGGTTAAGAGTTCGGAATTAGCGCTAAATAAAGGTTCTTGATGCGGTTTTGAAAATCGGTTCCAAGGACAAACATCTTGGCAAACATCGCAGCCGAACGCCCAGTTATCCATTTGGTTTTTAAATGTCTGTGGAATTTCTTCGCGTAATTCTATGGTTAGGTAAGAAATACATTGGTTAGAATTAATAACGCCATTGGGAAGTATTGCCTCTGTTGGGCAAGCATCCACACAGGCTGTGCAAGTACCACAAAAATCCTTTATGGGTTGGTCAGCCTTTAATTCCAGATCAGAAATAATTTCTGCTAAGAAATAAAAACTGCCTGCTTGCTTGCTAATGAGCATCGTGTTTTTGCCTATCCAACCCAAACCACTTTTAGCAGCCCAAGTTCGCTCAAGTACTGGAGCTGAATCTACAAAAACTCGCCCTTCTATTTCCCCAATTTCAAGTTTAAGTTGTTCAACCAAAAAATATAATTTGTCCTTAATTACCCTGTGATAATCTTCCCCAAGTGCATATTTCGATAATTTTGGTGCAGTATCGTCTTCTTGTTTTTGGTTTGGGTAATAATTATACATCAAACTAATCACACTTTTGGCGCCCGGAACTAGAAGTCTTGGGTCGAGGCGTTTCTCAAAGTGATTTTCCATCCAGTGCATGCTTCCTTGATATTCGGATTTTAACCACATTTCGAGACGCGAAGCATCTTCTACCAAAAATTCAGCTTTTGAAATTCCACAAAATGCAAAGCCTGCTTCGGCCGCACGTTGCTTCACCAAATTTGTGTTTTTAAGAATATGAGAAGCCATGTTTTGCAATAAGACAAAAATAGAATTACCACCCCAATATTTTTAACACTTTTTATCAAGAAAAAATCCGAAACAGGCCATAACTTTACCTTTAATTGTGTTCTGAAATTATTAATTCGAGCCTCTATTTCTTCTTTATTTTGCAAGAATTTTTCTTGCTTATTCGAATCATTATTGAAATGATTTGCAATAAGTTTACCAATACCTGATCTAATGTTGTTGTAATATCCAGTATCCACCTGATGGATATTTAAAGTTATGGATCCGTTTGAATCTATGCTGCCCTCATAAGTGTTGGGCACATTTTTAAAAAGGTTGAAACCAGTTTTTACGGTCTTTAGTTTTATTTCCCCCCAATGATTAATATTTCCCTGTAATTCAGATGGAAAACTCCATGAATGTTGAAATAGGTCTAGTTGTGCTTTGGTAGATCATAAAGAGCTAAATCCATTATTATGAATTTTACCGTCGATTTGGGTGTAATAACTTGAGAAAACCAAATTTTTGTTAGTGTAAACAACAAAGTGAATTTTTTGGTGTTCAAAGAGTGCTAAATTGTTTTTTACTATTGCAAGATAATCCTTGTCAGGCTTTATTAAATGGAAATCAATAGCCTAAAAAAGCTTCAATTCCAGTATGTTAATTCTTTTTTCAACTCTCGAGGAAATTAAGAATCTTAAGATGCCTCCACTTTTATTTAATGAGCAAAGTTTGTTATTTATACTTTGAATCAGAGTTTTCAATTTAATCAAAGTTTCAAGGGATTGCATTATATAAATCTAAAAAATTCAAGTTTAATGGAAAAATAAATTTGCTAATCAAAATTATAAAGTAAGGATTAGTGTCCTCTTTCTTTAATCATAATTATTTTACACTATGCATTTTAAAACCATCTAAATTTACCTTTAATCAGTTGTGAAAGCGTTGTATTTAAATCTTGCGAAAGTTTTAAACCCAAAACACTAAAGGCAAAAAGCATTAACAAGCTTCCGGATCGCACTAAAATATCAAGCCAAATATTTGAAAAATGGGGTAGAAGCTCCTGAATTACGAGGATCAAGATTAAAATAAATACCATTTTTATCCAAGTACTTTCGAACCAATGAATTTTGTAATACCGATAAACAATACTGAAATTAACCAAAGCGTAAGCCACATAACTTATGGAAACACCTAGAGCAGTTCCCTTAATACCCCAAATTGGAACAGCAAAATAGTACACTATAAACATGGTTACCAAACAGGTGAAGGTTACCAAAAGATTCCATCTGAAAAAATGGGAGTTGTTAATAATAACTCCCGGCAACACAGAAGCTAGTTCAAATAATTTTCCTATACCTAAGATAAGGATAATTATTTTACCGCTTTCGTATTTATGCCCGTTGGGCATAATTTTAAAGATACTATCTGCATTTAGCCAGATTGCTAAAAGGATAGACATGCCTATTAAAACCTGATTAATATTTCCTTTTCGAACAACTTCTTTCAATTCGGTCCATTTTTCTTCGTGTATTAGACTTGAAATTACTGGCTGAATAATGGGTAAAATAACGCGTTTGGGCAATTCGGTCATGATGGCAATACTCATAGCCATTGAATAAATGCCTAAGGAATAGTCACCCCCAATCATACTAACCGAGAAATAATCAGAACGAGCAATAATTACTGGTCCTAAACTGCCAATGAGGGTTATACCGGTATAGGTAAAAAAATCTGATTTGATGAATTTATTCTGCTTAATAAACTCGAAATCTGGTTTAAAGGAAAGTCGGTTTATGGAAAACAGATAAGCCAAATCGACCAATAAGGCCAAAGCATAAGAAATAAGTAAACAAAAAATAAATTGATTAAAGTTTATAATTTCTTGCCAAACCAACACCAACAAAACCAAATTAATTATTCGCAAGCCGTTTTCACGAACGATGTTAACCACCACAATTCGTCCGAATTGGGCACAATATTGTTCGGTTACAAGCATCATAAGCATAATGGCTGTAAGTGGTAAAATGATATGAATATATTCTGTGGTATTTGAGCCACCGTTTTTTAAAAGATTAATTAACGAAGGACCGCTAATCAAAAGCAAAGTACACAATAAGGCAAAACCTAAGAAAGGTAAGGTGTAAACCCAAAATGTGAAGCCATTGTGAAACGTGTTTTCTTTAGACCTGAATTTTGGAAAAAATCGACTAATGCTAAAGCCGGCACCAATACTCGCAAATCCGGCTAGAACTCCAGAAATATCAATAATAAAACGACTGATACCCATTTCGTTGGGTAAAAAAACCTTGGGCATTAAGTAAAGAATATTGATATACCCGATAATAAGTCCTGCGTAGTTCGAAAGCGAAGATTTAATCGATTGCCGGATAATTAATCCCATACAGAGGCAAATGTAAAGGTATTGGTCATTAACAAACTATAATTATTTCTTAAGAGTTGTAAATCAACGATAAACGAAGCCAAATTCGCAAATGATTTTAGTTTTTTGGGCGATCAGGTTTCATTACAAATTCAATCTCAAAGCAACCAAAAATTCCGGTAAATAACTCTTCATAAAGTTCTTTGGTATAATCGTTAAGGTTAAAGAAAATATTACAAGGCTTTTTGAAAAGAAGATATCGAATTATTCTAGTTGATTTAAAGCGCAACTTTCTGGATACAATATCAAATTTTACATCGCTGTAAAAGGATGGTACTTTACGTTTTAATGTAGTTTTAGGTGATCCCATATAATCAAACGTGTATAAACCAAAAAAGCGTTTATGCGTATAATCGGAATAATAATAGGGATTTGAAAAATGGGGAACGGTAATGCGATGTATGCCGTCTTTTTTGAGAACTCGATGAATTTCTTTCATCAAGGATTCAAAGTTTTCGATATGTTCAAAAACATGAACAGAACGAATTTCGTCAATGCTTTCATCTTCGAGAAAAGATAATCCATTTTCAATATTGGCAACATGGTCTACACCGGGCAATGGTAAAAAATCTACACCAATTACGCCTAACTGCTTCGAAGGTCCGCATCCCAATTCAATTATTACTTTTTCTCCTTTTTCTTTTTTTAGCGCAATTAGTCCGGAAATATCCATGGTTTTTATTGGTATTTTATCGTTTCGGCAAAGCTAAAGAGCCGTGCTTGATAAACCTAATTTTGAAAACACAAACGATTAGCAGAAATCTGAAATAAGTTAAACGCCTTTGTTTTAAAAATTTGGGAGAAAGAAAGCTCATTTAAAATTCCTTAAATTTAAAAAAGTTCTGCTTATTTAAATTGAATCGAGCCCCAAAACTTATAAAAAGAGTTTTTTCTAATATATTTTGCTGAGTTGTTGGCAGAATATAAGCCAAATCTATCATGAATCCTGCATAGCCAAACCCAACACCGGTTGTGATTCGTTTTTGATTACCTTTTGAAAAATGTTGGGCAAAGTACCCAGCTCTGAAGGCTAAAAGCAATTTGTTTTCTGCAAAATTCAGCCGAGTCTCAGCTCCCAATTGATGTACAATTTCCCTGAATTCTTCAGTGCCACCGCCCGGTGCATCATGAAAACTCTGAATAATAGCTTGAAACGAATTCACATTTGGATTCATACCGCGTTCAATTTGAAAACCGCCTTTACCATCTGAAATTAAATTCCCTGAGCCATCTTTAGAAAAAATTGGTGGCGATGGAACTAATAATTTACTAGCCTGATATTGAATATCCCAAGCAAAATAATTTTCATTTTGAAGCAATCTTATAAAAGTAAGTAAGCTTCCAATTTTTAAGGTTTGAGGAAGAAAGTCTTTTGCCTGATTATCAACATAGTTTACTTTATTTCCAATATCTAAAGCCGCTACACCCAAATTCAAGCGTAGTTTAAAATCTTTTTCTTCTATTAAGAAAAGTCGGTAGTCAGCGCCAATTTCAACTGCAATGGCTTTTGCCGAATGGGTTTTTAAATTACCAATTGTTAAGCCACTGGTTAAGTCAGAATGAATGTATTTGATTCCTGCACCCATTGAAAAGTTTTTAGAGATATTATGTGCATATTTTAAACCAACCGCCATTTCAATTGGCTTAACCTTACCCGTTGGGTTACCATTGTCATCTGTAAATTGAAGTTCACCATACGAAAAGCTTTTAAATGAAACCGCTATGCAGTTATTTTTGATAAGTGATTGGTAATATCCGGCTTCAACCAAATTTAAATTTGGTACTAAATGCCTCAACCATGGTACATAATTTATTGCTTGAAAACCGGCTATTTTTTTACCTCTTGCAAGCAAAGCTGGATTTTGATTTAAACCATTTTGAGCATACAAATCTGAGGATACCACACCGATAGATCCCATGGCAGCGGATTGTGCATTTGCATCCATCGTTAAAAATGGAACAGCAGTTAATATAGTGTTTTTGAAACCTTTATTCAACAATGGGTTGGATTGTGAAATGACATAATCCGTTGACAATAAGAAGACTGTAACGATTAGTCCTGTTTTTAAATAAACAGGCATCTCAATTAATAACACCTTGAAAGTTTCCCAATAATGTATTTTCTTTTTAAAATTGATATTTGATCGCCTTAAAAAATTCATTTCCACTAGGTTCTATTTAAAGGTTTTTAACGAATATGTTTAAATCGATTATCTTTTCAAATGAATTAAACAATAAGTAACTTTTCTTCTCTCATAATTCGAAGCGCTATTTCTGTGGCTTTTTCACCTTTACTTAGGGAGCCGGGAAGTAAAATTACGCGTTTCTTGATTCTGTCGTTTTCGTTTTTGAAATAAACCTCAAATCGAGAACGCGTTAATTTTGGTACAGCTTTGTAAAACTTTACTTCTGTTATTCTACTCCTTACAATCATTGAATCTGTTGAAATATTTCTGCTTCGCGCTAATCCATAAAATAAGTAAAACGCTAAAAAAACAAACAATATTGCCTCAATAATTTTGCCTTCACCATAACTCTCTAGAGCAAAATAAAGGACAAGAACCAACATAATTCCATAAATTATTAGAGCATGCGTTATCGAGTTGCCAAATAGGGCTTTTGCCAAAGAACCTTTCAAACCTTCTCGACTTAACACTATTTGGTCGGGCAAAACCTCACAAATTCCGGTTTTAGTTCTAAATGTTTTTGGGTAAGGATTTACCATAAAAATTCCTATACAATAATACAAGGATAACTCAAATTGCGCAATTATAAATGGGGATGAAATAAACAATTTTAAAGCCACTTTTCTAAAACAACCTTCTTTGGAATGCAGTAGGCCTTTTATGCTTCAAAAATTGTGGTTTCATCCGTATAATTAGTCGTAATATTGTGTAATTCTATTACTTAAAGAATTTGAACATTAATGATTTTTGGAAATTATTAGCAGGCCTTGGATTATTTCTTTATGGAATGTTTCTCTTGGAAAATGCTTTGCGGCAAACGGAAGGTCGCAACTTTAAGTTATTTCTTCAAAAGCATACCAAAAAAAAGTTAAGTGCAATATTTAGTGGCACCTTGGTAACCGGCATCCTTCAAAGTAGTTCCATCGTAAATTTAATGGTGTTATCGTTTGTTGGTGCCGGAATGCTCTCAATGCGAAATGCGATGGGTGTTGTAATTGGAGCGAATGTGGGGGGAACTTTTAATAGTTGGCTGGTTGCATTTTTAGGCTTTAAGGCTGATTTAGGCGCTGCGACACTTCCCTTCATCGGTCTTTCATGTGTTGCTTTAATCGTTTTTAAAAAACAAAAAACCATTCAAAATATTTCACAATTCGTTTTGGGTTTTGGCCTTCTTTTTTTGGGTCTCGATTTTATGAAGCAGAGTATGGATACCATGATCAACGGATTTGATTTTAAGCCTTTTTTGGTTTACCCGCGCATTGTTTTTGTGCTGATAGGCTTTGTTATTACGGCTTTAATTCAAACAAGTGCCGCCACAGTTGTTATTGTTTTAAGTGCTTTGTTTGCTAATATTATCCCTATAGAAACCGCAGTGGCTGTGGTTTTAGGAGCCGAATTAGGTACAACTATTAAAATTGTTTTAGGTGCTTTGGGTGGAATAGCTGCTAAAAAACGTGTAGCTTTGGGAAATAGCCTTTTTAATTGCGTCACTTCTCTATTTGGATTTATTTTACTTGTTCCAATTGTAGGCTTGCTTCGCGATGTGATTGGAATTAGCGACCCCATATTAATTTTGGTGGCGTTTCAAACATTCATCAATGTCGCTGGAGTGATTCTTTTCTACTTTTTCCTAGGTAAGTTTGGTGATTTTTTAGAACATCGCTTTACCGATACCGCACAAAATGCGACTTTTTTTCTTCAAAATACAAGTCCAGAAATTGCCGATAACGCAATTGATATGCTTGAAAAGGAAATAGGCTTTTTCATATATCGAGTGATTTTATTAAATCGTAAAGTTTTTCAAATTGAAGATAAAGTTAAAAAGAGCCCTTATAAGCAGTTTCTGACAAAGAAAAGGACTTTAAGCATGGAGGAGGAGTACAAATTTTTGAAGCAAGCAGAAGGTGAGATTCTGACCTTTTATGTTAAGATGACCAAGCAAGATATTGGAAATGAAAACCATATTCATGTAAATCAACTTATCGCATCACTTCGAAATGCCATGTTCTCGGCTAAAGGCATGATGGATGTAAATGCCGATCGAATAGAATTTAGTAACTCAGCTAATTCGTTTAAGTATGGAAATTATCAATTGCTTCGTTTGCAACTTGATGATTTTTATACCCAGTTAAATCTACTTTTTTTGAGTGAAGACAAATCCCAAAGTTTTGAAATTCTGGTCAAGTTTTTGCATCAGATCAAAACAGAGTATGAAAACAGAATGACCGAATCGTACAGAAACGCAGGAAAAAATATTTTAAAAGAAGCAGATATTTCAACGCTTTTTAATGCCAATCGCGAATTATATGCATCTTGCAAATCCCTTATTTTCGCGTCGAAAGATTTTTTATTGAGTGCAGAGAAGGCCGAAGAATTTGAAAATATTCCTACAACTATTTACCGATAAGTGAAAGAATTGTTTAGGCTGGATTCTTTTAGACTTACAAAAATAAATCAAATCCTGTTTCTAAATATAATAACAAGATCTTGGGCGCTTTTAAATTCCCTATTTTAACTTTACAGTAACCTTCTGATTATCTTGCTTCAAAGAGAATTTTGCTTCCTCATAAGTACAAGCTCTTGTGGCAAAATATTTATTATTCGAAAATCCATACCTTTCAATGGGGATGCCCAGAAAATTAGTATCCATCTTATTGTTCGAATTTTCATCAAAATACATAGCAATTGCATATTCCCCCTTTGGAATATTTGTAAAAACGGTAGAAACACTTCGTTCGCCATTCGTATTTACATTGTGTTGGTAAACTGCTTTTTTGGGTTTTGTAAAATCGTCGGCATTATCGTACCAAGCTATTATTAAGGTCCCTTTCTTAGCTGGCAAATTAGTTACCACCAAATTGGTATTGACATTTTGGCCCGATGAAATTTGAACTACTAAGACTATAATTAAGGCTGTGAAAAATAATTTTGAAGGAATTGATAAAATTCTCAATTTGAACTTGGAATTAATTTCTTTTTCAGAATACTTTAAACGGTCCAATGGCATAAATAGTACTTTATAATCCTATTAACATAAGTCAGAACTCAAATGTTTTGAAAAGTTTTGTTGGAAATTTTGAAATACTATCTAATTCGATTTTTTAGGGAGATATATTTTACCTCACCAAGGTTACATTTCCTTTGGCATTATAACGATTGCCATCCGGATATCTAAACTCAACCGTAAAAATATACACGCCATCCTGAACAGGTTCTCCATTAAACGATCCATCCCAACCATATCGAACATCATTGGAATTAAAAATTTGCTCTCCCCAGCGGTTGAAAATACGCAAGCGGTAATCCTTTGCACCATCTATTGCTGTTGGTTTAAACACATCATTTAGTTGGTCGTTATTGGGGGTAAAGGCATTTTCTATCCATAACTCATCAATAGTAGGGTAAATAAATAAAAATTGCGAAACTGTATCTGAACACCCATTGCTATCAACTATTTTTAATCGAATAAAATCCTCAAAGAATCGCTTAAAATTAATGAGCGGTGATTCCTGGTTATTTGAAGAACCATCCGGGAACGACCATAAATAGCTCGAGTAACCTTTAAAATCAGGGATTAATTTTACATAAGTAAATTGCTTATCACTGCTCAGAATGTCAATTTTAAATTGAGGCTTTGGAAGCGTATTTACAAAAACAGTGCCTTGGGTTTGTCCCGAACATCCAAATCGATCGCTTACCTGCAAAATTGGGTTATAGATGCCGGAAGCCTTATAAGTGTGAATTGCTAATTTTGAGGTATAAATTGCACCGTCGCGCATTTGCCAGCGCCATTGCATAATGTTTAAATCGCCTTTAGTTTGAAATCCGGTCAACACAACACTATCTCCTAAGCACATAGTGTCGCCATTAAAAGTTACTTCCGGATTTTGGATTATAAAAGCTTTTTTGCTTAAAGAATCAAAGCAACCTTCAACGGTTTGAATTTCCATCAAAATGCTTTTTTCTCCGGATGTGTTAAAGATGTAAGCCGTAATATCTAAGCTATTGCCTAGAAGTCCAGATTTGTAAAAGTATTTAATATCTGAAATGGCGTCTTTTAAAACAATGCTTGAATTTGTTAAGTTAAAACTTTGTTGGTAATAACATTGAGTATCCTTGTTAACCGCAAAATCAGCGTTCAATGCCGGTAATACTTCTATAAATTTTATCAAACTATCCTTACAGCCAAAATAAGTTTCTGCCTCGAGGGCAATTTTATGTAGACCGGTTTGTATAGAATTAATAAATTGGGCGTTCGGTGTGTTGCTTGAAAGTATAACATCATCCATTTTCCAACTTAAAGTCTTTATTTGTGCATCAACTGGATTTTGTTTAAAATTAAATCGATTTTGTCCATAACATTGAATGGTATCATTTATATCAAAGTGAATCCTTGGTTGCGGCTTTATTACTAAGTCTTTTGTAAACGTGTCTGTACAACCTGCCTTATCCATTACTATCAATTGAATACGCATTAATCCGGTGTCTTTAAATAGCAACGATGGATTGGTTTTTAGCGAATCATACAATTGATTGCTCTTCCAGTAATATTTATCAACCCCGTTAAAAAATACAGATTTGTCAATTGGAGTAAATGATTTATTGCTTACACAAAGGCTGTCTTTTAATGATGAAAAAGAGGCAATTGGCATTTTTAACACTTCGGCATAATTGATGATACTATCATCAAAACAACCAGGATATGGGGCATTTACAATGAGTTTTACTATGTACTTGCCGCTCGAATCGTAATGATGCTGTGGGTTTTGCAAGTTCGAGCTTTTGCCATCACCAACTTTCCAATTGTAGTTCAAAAGTTTTCCTAAAGATTTATCCTTGAATAAAAATTGATTGTATTCCAAACATTGAATGGAATCGTTGATGGAGAAGCGAGAATAAGGCTGTTCTATTACTTTAACATGCTTAATTAACGAATCTTTGCAGCCCTGATCTGTTTTTGTAGAGAATTTAATTCTATAAGTTCCGGTATCTAAATATCTAAAATTTTTGTACTGACTTTGGGTGCCTATGGTTCCATTGCCAAAATCCCAATGCATATCGTAAATACCTGTAAGATTGGTGTTAACCGTATGAGTGAATGTCCATCGCGACAAAACCAAACATTTTATACTATCATTTCCAAAATCAAACTTAGGTGAGGCCGGCGGAAATACTTGCAAACTTAGATATGTTGTATCAAAACAACCTTCGGATGTTTCTGTAAAAAATTTAATACGTTTTACCTGACTTGATTGTTTAAAATCGAAAAATACTTTTCCTGAAATAATGGCTTGTTTTGATTGTAGAAAGGTACTGTCATCGAACCAGCTAAAATAGTTTACAATCTTACCGCAACAAAGAGTAGAACTGTCGTAAATAGTAACTGTTTCACCATTACAATATCTGTCTTTGTCGAGGTTAACATGCGGCCTCGGACTTGGGCGAACATTTACCGGAACCATATAAGTATAAAAACAACTTGAATTGGCTGGATATACATCAATGTAAACATTAAATTTACCGGTTTTGTTAAAGTGAAAATCAAAGGTAGCGTCTTTAAACGCCTCATTATTTCCTAAATAACTATTGCTTGTATAACGCAAAATACGATGCGATATTAAATCATTGTTTAGCGTGAGAGAATCGCGGAAACGGTATAAATTGTTTGAAAAACACTTAGCTAACGAATCAACATAAAGTTTGGCATTGGCTGCTACCGAAATAATTTTTGCGGAATCTTTAAACTTACAGGAACCGCCAGTGTCAGTAGCTGTAACCCAAAGGTTGGCGTCTTTATTTACCGTAAAATTGCTTTTGGTTGAATTATCCTGCCATTTAAAGTTGGTAAAAAAAGAGTTGGTTTCTTGAAAAGTGTATTGTGAATCGCAAAGTAACTTGTCGTAAAGCGGATTAAATACTGGAAAATTTAAAGTGTATACTTTTGAAAAGGAATCGATTTTACCATTAAAAGCAATTGTTTTAGCCCTTAGTTTATAGGTTCCCGGAACTTTAAAAGTGTGTTTTGTAATTTGGCCAGTATCTGTTTTTCCATCGCCAAAGTCCCACCAATAATCAACGGCACCAATACGTTGGGCTTCAAACTGCATAGTAACTGTGCTCTTTTTACAATCGTACGACAAGGTAGAATCAAAAACATATAATTCGAAAACAGGTAGACTATAAGCCGCTAAATACATGTACGACTCTGTTAATCCAAGTCCATAACTATAGGCAATATGACCGCTATCGGCCCTAATACTATGGGTTCCATAACTCAATACTAGCATTGCGTAAGAGAATTTTGGATCATCCTTTATTTTTCTAAATTGTGATGAAGCAACCGGATTTCCATCAAGATAAACATCTTTTATTCCATTAGAGGGGACAAGTATCGATACGTAATGAGCTTGAAGGTTATTACTTGTGACAGTGCTAAACATCGAATTTTTCGAAAAAAATGCATGACTCATAAGTTGAACCGTAGAAGGGTCGCCCCAGGCATTTGATTCTGAGTAATTTGGATTTAAGGTATAGCCATTGCAAATCATTCCTTTGAGGAATTGAAAGCATGAGAATTTTCGCTTTGATGTAATTTTAAGAACCGAATCGCCGCGGTTAATATTAAAAACAAGTCCAGAGTCCTTGGCGGGAACCAATTTATTTTTGCCATTAACCTTTATCCATAATGCAGAATCAATACTAACTACTTTTACAAAATAGCCTGAATCATGACCGTATTGAGGCAAAGCATAATAAACGGTATCCAGTAATTCGTTGGATAACAATTGCTCAACCTGATTGTCACAAGCTCCACAAGGAAAATCCGAACATCGATTTCCAGTATAAACAGCTAATCTTTTTTTATTTAAAACTTTAATGGTTGATCCATCCAAATTATCCGTAGAAGTAACCATGTAGGTCTCGCCTTTGTTTAAAGTAACTCCAAAGGTTGTAAACGGGTTTTTGCCTCCATTGGTTTTGGCAGTCGCTGTAATTTCGACTGCTGTTGCATCTTCGGTCCCAACTAGCAAAAACTCACTCAAACTCACCTGCCTTGGATCTTTATCATCTCGAATATCTGGATGGACCGTAGTGAATTTAGCGCGGGGAATAAGGCTCTTTAAAGGAAAAACAACAGAAGCCCCACTCGAATAATCAAGCACATTCATGGCAGAAACAGCAATGGGATATTCTGAAATAATGTATACACCTTTCTGTTCCACAGTTTCTGACTTAAAAATAAATGCCAACTTACGTGGAATGTCGAAAACCGTAACCTTACTACTTAAAACAAATTTAGTTACCGAAAAATTAGTTGATGGAATGGATACGGTAACATTCGTATTTTGACGAGCGGCAACATACAATTGTAAGTGATTAGAATCCCCTTTGAAAGTGAGAAGATTTCCTAAAAAACCGGTCCAAAACTCCGTGCCATAGTTATCCTTTTGGCTATATCCACTTAAGTATGAAAACAAAAGTAAGGAGGCTAGGAGTAATTTTTTCACATAATCAAACTATATAGTATGGGCAAATATTTTAATGTTTTACTACCATATCAAGGGTAGTTGCAAAACAATACCAAACAAACAAATATACTAACTATCAATCTAAAATTAGTTATTGCTTGTTTGTTAGACTCTAAAACCGATAAAACGTTGCATTACTCTTTAATTATTTTTGAATGTAAATGATTTTGTTCCGACTTAAATATCACTGTATAAACACCTGTATTTAATTCGTTGATTAGAATTTTATCTCCATTTTAAACAGAATCAAGATTCAATACCGCTTGTCCTAAAGTGTTTATGATCGATACTTGAAAAGACTCATTAGAATTAAACGAAAAGAAAACAAAAGTGTTAGCAGGATTCGGGAAAAGTTCTATCCAGTTTTTTGATATTGAATCTGACAAACCGATTTTGGTTGCACAATATTCTAACAGTTCAAGCTATGATAATAAAGTAGCTGATCCATTCATGATGCTAATACCACCTTTGGAACAGTTTCTTGCAAACTACAC
>Ga0105048_10002737_pt1 | contig 28727 bp, 22 predicted proteins | sample MAT05_FD_78382 | JGI IMG/M metagenome (GOLD analysis project Ga0105048, IMG submission 78382) | Freshwater microbial communities from Lake Fryxell liftoff mats and glacier meltwater in Antarctica - MAT-05 | ecosystem: Environmental > Aquatic > Freshwater > Ice > Liftoff microbial mat | place...
AACCTAAAAAAGTAGCCCGGGTACTACGCCTATCTCAAGCATCCCTTAGTGCTGCTGTCTTCCGACCCTGACACGATTCGGGCGTTGCGATCGCATAGATCCGAGCCATTAACAACATTAGCACTAAGCGTGAAAGTTAGCCTAATTGTTGGCAAATCCACACATAATTTTTTAGAAATTTCGCTTTATATAGTGCCAAATTATAGTGCTACACCACTTCTAGGATAAAACCCATAGTTATTTCAGAGGGTCGCAGGGCAAAGCCCCGCTTTGGGTGTTTCTTTTTGTCCATGTCGAAAACCGAAGTTTTCAACATGGACAGAGTATAGATGCTTGCTTTAACTCGAAGAAATACAACATTAGTCAGTGCATTTTTTAGGTTAGACAAGAAGATTTTGTTTGGATTTGTCTAACTGCTGCCACTGCTCTGCTACTTGTGAGTAAGCTTCTAAAGACGAGATTTTGCCACCAGTTTCTAGTGCACAAATAATACTGACACGATGAGCGAACTCTTGCAGATTGGCATTAAATACCAAGTTCTCGGGAGTAAATGTGCCGTAATAACGAGAATGGGGAAATAGAATTTTAGTAATAACAGACATTATTCTTTACTCCTTAGATTGCAAGTCAGGGTGACTATTTAAGGCGAGTATCTACATATAAATAGTCTTAAGAGCCTAAAAGGTGATGCTGGGCAAAAAGTCTAGTCATTCACTATTTTTGGAAGCTTACCTCTGATAACTATAGGTTAAAATCAACTTTATTAACCTAATCTTAACCTAAACTTAATCTATTTTGAGTGCTTTGCAATGCAAAAAGTTCCCGACATCTCCCAACATAATTTAGAGTTGTATTTGGTCATATAAAAGTGGCGATAGTCGAAGTTTAAAAATCTGCGGGATGACACGAAATAGCCTAGAAAATTATCGCAAACAGAAATCTCAAGCAAAATATGACGCTATTTAATCCAGCGATCGCTATTATGAATCGTTTGAAATATCCTCAGAAATTTTTTCTGATCAGTTTGTTATTTGTCTTGCCGTTAGCGCTAGTGATGAATTTACTGCTATCAGAACTAAATAGCCGTGTGGAATTTACTCATAAAGAGATCTATGGCATTGCCTATCTTCGTCCTCTAAATCAGCTATGGCAATATATCCCCAAAAGACAATTAGTTTTGCAGCGCCAATTTTACGAAAATTCTCAGAAAGTCGGGCAGTCTTCTCAGGTGCGATCGCAGGAATTGCTAGATTTACAAAATAAGATTGATCGAGGATTTTCTAGTCTCTCAGATGTTGATCGCCAATTAGATGCAATATTTCAAACTAGCGAAAAACTGAAAGATCTCAAAATTAGGTGGCAAGGGCTGCGAGATGGGCAAGATTTTTTAGAACTCAGTAATCATGATTTGCTAATCGATCAAGTGGATCGCCTCCGCAGCTATGTAGTTGATGTCTCCAATCTAATTCTTGATCCAGATTTAGATACTTACTATCTAATGGATGCTAGTGCGCTGAAGCTGCCAGAGATGCAAAAACTATTGCATAAGATTATGCAGACAGAAGCTGAAGTTTTATACAAAAGAGAGGTCACGAGCGAGAAAAAAGCATACCTCATTTCTTTAAGAAGTTTACTAAAAGATTACAATAACGGGCTAGCCTCAAATCTAGAACGAGCCTTTAAAAATAATCCTCGTGGCAATCTTCGCAACTCACTGAGTGTTCCTCTTCTTAATTTTGTAACTAGAGTTGATGAGGTTGATACATATCTTGGTCAATTAGTTAGTCTAGGAAATAACTTTGCTGCGAGTAGAAGTAGTTATCAAAATGAGATCGAAAGCACCTTAGAGGATAGTTTTGGCTTGTGGCAACAAATTATCGATCAACTCGATAAGCTATTAGCTGAAAGGGTTCAGGGTGTGGTAAACCGCAAACAACTTGTCTTAGTGGTACTAGTGATGGTCTTAATTGCCATTATCTATCTATTTGCTGGTTTTTATCTGTCTGTGATGCGAACTGTACATCAGTTAGACATTGCCTCTAAACAACTTGCCCTAGGGGGAGAGGTATCAATTAATCTCGACAGTAAAGATGAATTGTCAATGGTTGTAAGATCGTTTAATAGTGTCGCGATCGCCCTAAAAAAATCCGAAGAGAAATATCGGAGTATCTTTGAAAATTCTGTAGATGGAATTTTTCAAACCACAGTCGATGGAAAATATCTAAGTGTTAACCCTGCGCTTGCTCGGATTTATGGCTATGATTCGGTTGAGCAGATGCTGGAGCAAATCGTTGATGTCAAAACTCAGCTATACGTTAATCGCGATCGCCGTCAACAGTTTCAGACGCTAATGGACACGAATGACACGATTACTAATTTTGAGTCGCAAGTATATAGACGCGATCGCACCACAATCTGGATTAGTGAAAATGTGAGGGCGTTGCGAGATGATCAAGGCAAAATACTTGATTACGAGGGAACCGTTGAAGATATTAGTCAACGCAAGATTGCGGAAATTGGACTGGAGAATGCGAACCTTCAGATTCTTGCTCTGAATGATCTTCTCAAATTAGAAAATCTGCGGATGAGTAGTGAGCTAGATGTAACGCGCAAGCTCCAGCAAATGATTTTACCTAAAGATAAAGAGCTGGCGCTGATTGTGGGATTAGATATCGCAGGATATATGGAACCTGCGGCGGAGGTAGGCGGTGATTATTATGACGTTTTGCAACACCAAGGGCGAATTAAAATCGGCATTGGTGATGTGACAGGACATGGGTTAGAAAGTGGAATGTTGATGATCATGGTGCAGACTGCGGTGCGGACTCTATTGCAAAATGAAGAGAATGATCCTGTACGCTTTTTGGATACGCTCAATCGCACGATCTATGGCAATGTCCAAAGAATGTCATCTGACAAGAATTTAACACTTGCCCTAATTGATTATGAACATGGCAAACTGACTTTGAGTGGTCAGCATGAAGAAATGATCGTAGTGCGTAAAAATGGCGATTTAGAACGATTTGACACTATCGATCTAGGATTTCCGATTGGATTAGAGGAAGAGATTTCCGATTTTCTTGATCAAAAGCACATTCACTTAGATGCAGGTGATGTGGTGGTATTGTATACCGACGGTATTACAGAAGCTGAGAGTGAAGAGAGAAAACTCTATGGCGTGGATCGTCTATGTGAAGTGATCTGTCAAAATGTTGATGCTTCAGCGATCGCGATTCGCCACGCAGTCATCGCCGATCTGCGATCGCATATTGGCACTCAAAAAATTTATGACGATATCACATTGCTAGTTCTTAAGCAAAAATAGCCAAAGCCTCACAGTGAGGCTTTGGCTATGAATAGAAAGTTCGCTATGCGAACTCTCTATTGCTTTATTGGCACTATACGCTAACAGGAGTAGGAATTTGGCTGAAAGCACCAACCGATGGCTTGTTGAATACTTGAGCAAGTTGGCGAGGAGCGCGATCGCACCAGTTGCGTTTGCCATAGACATAACCAGCAATCAAAGGCAAGGCTACAGTCGCTTCCGAATAAACCATTTGCTCTTGAACGATATCGACCTTGCCCCAAGAATGAGCTTCTTTCAAAGTCGAACCAGATAGAGCGCCATCGCGTTCGTCAGCTACTGTAATCTGAACAGCATACTTATGCATGGCTGCCTCGAAACCAAGCAACTCAGCCGCAACAACGGTATCTTGAGCAAAGTTCTTGGGAACTCCACCACCGATCATGAATAGACCAGTATGAGGACTTGCCAATTTGCACTGAGTCAATTCGCGGAAGTCACGTACAGAGTCGATGCTGACATGTTCTTCAGGGGAGAACCACTGGTGATGAACTAAGCCAAAACCTGCGGAACAATCACTGAAAGCGGGAACGAAGATGGGAACTTGGTGTTCGTAAGCTGCCAATACAACTGAGTGACGATTTTTAGCATTCTGATCGAGATACGCACCCATTTCGTGAATAAATTCACGAGAGGAATAAGGACGTGGAGGTAAAGAATTAGCGATTTTAGCGATCGTCATGTCACAAACACGCAATTCATCTTCATCGATGTAGGTGTCATAGATGCGATCAACTGCATTGTCGCGCAGTACTGTGTCGTCGGCGAAGGTGTCGCCGACATAGTGACGATATCCGAGTGCTTCAAAGAAGTCTTGATCAACGATGTTTGCACCTGTAGAGACAATCATGTCTACCATGTTGTTGGCAATTAAATCGTAGACAACTCCCTTAAGCCCCGCACTAAATAAAGAACCTGCCAAACACAAGATAATCGCGCAGTCTTTGTCTTGGATCATGTTGTCGTAGATATGGGCTGCCCGACCAAGGTTTCTACCTTGGAAAGCAGTCTTTGACATAGCGTCAACCAATCCAACTACATCAAAAGCTTTGATATCAATGTGTTCAACAGTCTGTTTAAGTAGGTCACGTTTCATGATTCTTTATAGTCCTAGATGTTATGTGTTGTAGATGTATGCAAAAAATTTTTGGGCAAACTTCAATAACAAAACAAGCGGAAGCGAACATTTAGAAATCAGGAATTTTTTGCTAAGTCGCACAATGATTTGTGACAGTATTTATCTAGTTAAAAGACAAATACCGTCGATTTAAAATCTTGCGCGCAGAAAAAAGTCTCGCCCTAAATGGCTTTCTTACTGCTTATTCAGTTTTGAAAAATATTTAGTCTTCTCCATGATGAGAAGCGATCGACCTAGGTTGTTAACAGTGGTAACAACCCTGACACTTAAAAGGTCGATCGGAACATACTAGGTCCTTCACAGGCATCATCCCAAGAAAGCGTAGGGTCAGACTCACGTCTATCGCTAATCTTTACATTGAGGAGCCAATCACATCCAAGCAATAAAACTAGTTTTTTCAATTTCTATGTAGATGATTGCAACAAGTCGATAAATATAATAGCACTATTTTTAATGAATACAAGCAAAATGGCGCTAGAGAATATATATGTAAATTCGTTTAATTGTATTAAGGAGACTTGTAGAGATTTGAGGCTCCTTCTTGAAACAAGATAGACGTATTTCATCTAGGGACGATCATGATGACAGCACAGTATCAGGCGGCTCTACAATCCTATGCAGAGGGTCGGTATGAAGAGGCAATGCAGCAGTTTTCAGAATTGTTGTACGAAGATCCTCGCAATCCAAAATTGCATATTTGGTTAGGGGCAACCTTTCGTAAGGCAGGCAAAATTGAATACGCTAAAGTTCAGTATCAACAGGTATTGACTCTTACGGACGATCCTGACTTGCTAGATCTTGCTAGTACTTCGCTCGCTCAAATCCAAAACAAGTTAGCTAATGTTTCTCAAAGAACTGCTCCTCTAAAAGATATACAGATAGATATACAGAGAGATATACAGAGAGATATACCGAAAGATGCAGACAGTTTTCAGAATATCCAGAAACAAGCATCGCCACAGGAAGCTTCTCAAATCGTTAACTCACAGTCAATTAGAGCAAGGTCAAATGGAGTAGTTGAAAATATTCCTATTACCAACCATATTACTGAGCCTGATGGGAATGTAACTGCCACGGATGTTACTCTATTAGCTACTTCTTCTCTTAACCCTGAACCTAAGCCTAAAGTTGCGGTAAATGCGAAGAGCAATGGCAATGGCTTAGTCCCACCGCCACCTAAGATTGCTGCCCTATTTCAAAGCCAACAACAAGAAAACAATCAGGAGCAACAGCAAAGCAACCCATTTGTGGATATTGCAGATATCACAGAAGAGCAGACACCATCAACTTTGAATGATCTGATCGCTAATAGTTCTGAGGATCTAAATCAAGCAACTAAAAAAACTAAAAAAGCTGGAAAAGGTAAAAAGGAAAAACTTGAAGTCGAATTTCCTGCTCTAGAATCAGTGTCATCTGATAGAGGAAATGAGAATAATGGTAGTCAACAGGTTAATAGTTTAAAGTCTTCAGCAATCCCATTAGAGGATATGTTTAAGTTCTCAAGTGTAGGACAGAAGATTACCCTTTGGGGCGCTTTACTGGCAACTATTCCTGCGATCGCTTTGGGGATAAACGCATACCAAGTGGGAGATAGCTTACTTTTGAACAAAGTTAAGCAAGGGCAGCAGTCTGAAGCGATCGCACTAGCTAAAGCGACTGGAAACTTTTTGAAACAGAAGACTGCTGAAGTTGATATGTTTAAAAAATTACTCGGCTCTACTGAAGTGGGACAAAATCCTGCCGAAAACAACAAGACGATTAAGCCGCTTTCATCATTGCCGATCGCGCAGCAACGCCAGTATAAGCAGCAGTTGACTAACCGTTTAAATCTTTATAGTCAAGCTTATCCGCAATATTCTAGTATTGCCGTATTTAGCATCAGTGGCGAATTCTTGGCTCAGTCAAGTAACTCCAAAACTTTGCAAACACTTAATCCTAACTCTCTAAACAAACTAACTGCTGGCGATAGTGTGTTAATCAGTAATCCTGTAGTTGGGAAAGAGGGAGCATATTTTTATGCAGTTACATCGGTCAGGAGTTCTGTTTCGCAACAAGTAAGCATGATTTTACAGATTGAGATTCCTGTGAAATCATTGGTTAGCGAGTTAACTAATCCTGTAACGACTAATACTGGAAGCAGCAACTTTTATGTGATTGATAGCGCTAACAAGTATATTGCTAGTTCGCAACCGATCGCAATTGGAGAGGATGTGTCAGCAGATTTAGCGATGTTGTCTGATTTGCGCTCTGCACAAGCTCCTGATGTGCGAGATGTAGTAAGAAGCGATCGCAATGAGCAAATTATTGCCTATGCTCCTGTTCCCAATATGCAGAGCTACGGTGTATTGAACTGGGATGTCCTAACTACGCTAGACAAGGCTACAGTCATTTCTGCTAATCAAAATTTCTTGCTAGTGATTGGCTCTGGCATTGCCATAACACCTTTACTGGTTACCGCGATCGCCTATGCTTTGACTCGCCGATTAAGTACAAGACTTAAGGATATCCGCTCAGCTTTACGAGATCTTAGAAAAGGGGCTGCGGATAATAGTTTTGGAACATTTTTGGGAACCCTGAGTGTAAAAGGTAATGATGAATTGGCAGATATCTCGTTAAGCATCAACAAGATGTCTGAACAATTTCAAATAATGAGTCAAAAGCAGGAACAAGAAAAGCAACGTATGCAGTTGCAAGTAGTAAAACTGTTTAAGGTACTATCTAAACTAGCTCGTGAGGAAAAACAAGAAGTTGATTTGTCAGATGAAAATATATTGCTATTAGGCAAAAAAATTCGTGCTGAGATGGTGCAGCGTAATGCCGAAGTTAAGAGCTATCGTAAGCAAAAAGAAGATCTTCAGGGACAGTTAATGCAGATGCTTAGAGATATGCAAGCTTTAGCTGATGGTGATTTAACAATTTCTCCGAAGTCTATTGATGGCGATCTCAGTGATGTAGGTATATTTTTTGATGATGTTATGCGTGGCTTACAAAATATTGTTGGTCAAGTTAAATCATCGGCTAATCAAGTTAATTTCTCTCTTGGGCAGAATGAACAGGCGATCGCCAATCTCACTAGCATCTCTCAAAGACAAGTAGATACAGTGACGCGATCGCTGAACACTGCTCAGATGTTTAAAGTGTCAGCAACTACGATTACGAATAATAGTCAGCAGGTAATTCAATCATCACAAATGATTGCTAAAAAACTATCAGATAGTGATCATTCCATTGATGCAGTGATGGAAAAAGTCGGTGAGTTGCAAAGCACAGTTTCGACCACTGCTAAGAGAGTCAAACATTTAGGTGAAGCAGCTCAAAAGATTGCCAAAGCAATTTCTGCTATCAACGAAATTGCGATTAAGACTAATTTTTTAGCGATTAATGCAACCCTTGAAGCTGCACGGACAGGAGATATGGGCAATGGATTTGTGATGATTGCCGAAGAGGTGGGGGAACTTGCAGCCCGTTCAGTTGCGGCTACTAAAGAAGTAGAAGCTTTGCTTGGTAGTATTCAGAATGATACTAAAGCAGTGATGGCGGCGGTTGAGTCAGGCAGTAATCAAGTGACCGAAAGCAATACATTAGCGATTACTGCTAAAGATAGTCTCCAACAAATTGCCCAAATCTCACAACAGATTGATCAGTTAGTATCGTCAATTTCTGATGCGACAATTTCTCAAGTCCAGACATCGGAAGGAGTTGCAAATTTGATGAAAGATATTTCTCATATTGCCCAAAGGAATCTTACTTCTTCTTCAGAAGTATCCAAATTTCTAAAAGCAACGAAACAACATTCCGGAGACTTGCAGCAATCTTTGACTCATTTTAAAACGCGATAAGCTCTCACAGATAGATGGCTAAAGCTCTGCTCTGACCATCTTTAAGATAATTAGTTCAACTAGCACTTACAAACTAAAGTACAGTCCCTCCTCCAATGATTGAAACAGTAATCCAAATAAAGAAAATCTTTTTTGAGCAAGCTCAAGATCATACGAATGAGCTTCAAAATAAAATTTCAGGATTAGATGCTCGTCTGCCAAGTTATAGCCAACAGCTTGACAGCTTAATTTCTACTCATAAATTGTTGCGAGATGATGCAATTAAGGCTGATTTTTATGTTCCAAAATCTCCCTTTACAAAAATAATGCTTTATCTTGAGGAGTCAGTTAATTTATTGCGCGATCGCCATTCTGATGTTGATTGGAGCATAAAAGGATTGTTTCTGGAAGCGATCAAGATGATGAGTCAAATTATTAATGAATATTGTTTTGACACAGCAATAAATCCAGATTGGATCGAACTGCAAAATAATTTGTTTGATCAAATGGATGAGCATTTAATGCTAAATGCTAATAAAACTAATGCTAATAAAACTGAGGCTAATAAAACTGAGGAATTACAAACTAATGATAGAGATAATGAACCTTTTAATTTAGATAATACTCCAGAGGCTTTACATCTATTTGATGTAAATTTTGAGATAGACAAAGATCAGTTATATCCAACTGAAGTAGACCAGTTTGATAATTCAGATAGTTTTCTGATGATTGAACTTGACAAGGAAGAAAAACCTTTAGAATCTTTATTACCAATGCCAAAATTTCTTGCAGATATATTCTTAGAGCCAAGTGTCGATCAACTATTAAGTGATGAAAATGAAACTGAACTACAAGAAGTTGACTCAAATGTTGACTCAAACGATGAAGGTAAGAATGTTAACAATCCATTGACTAGATTTTCATCGCTTGAGGTTATGGCGGAAATAAATGATGATGAGATTTCCACATTGGAAGAATTAGAAGCTAGTTTAGAATTATCCAATAATTTATTTAATAATTCTAATAATAAAGATACTTCTAATGATTTAGTATCAAACAATCTTTTTAATCCATTAGTAGAAAATAATAATAATATCCTTTTGAATTCATTAGAATCTGCCAAAGATTTCCAAAAAGATTTTCAATTAGATGAATCTCTTACAGATCAGGCTTCTAGTCTTAATCAGTTAAAACAAGAAAGTGATTTAGTGATATTAGACAACCTCAAAGATCAAGATTTTTCTAGTTCAGATGTTGATGATACCGCGATCGAGGAATCACCGATTTATCAGAATAATGTCAATGATAATGTCAATGATTTTTGTCCTGCTACGGTTGAACATGGTGCTAATATTCGTATTCCTTTAAATCATTTGGAAATGTTCGGGGACTTGTCAGAAGAATTATTGGTGCGAAAGGGGATTTTAGATATTTATTTAGGTGAAATAAGATTATTGTCGGGTGAAGCTCAAAAAAACTTGCAGTTACTAGAGCCAAAATCTATTAGTCAGAATCAAACGGCGATCGCTAATTTACAAAATACTTTTGAGCATCTCTCAAATATAGTTGAGCGCACCGAACAACAAACTGATGCGATTAATCAGGATGTCCGTCATTTAAGGGAAAATTTCCGTCAAGTCCTGAAACGTCCTATTTCTAGTATTGTTAGAAAATTTCCTCGTATTTTGCGCGATCTTTCATTACAGTATGGCAAGCAAGTTGAGTTGATTGTGCAGGGGGCTGAATTAGGAATAGATCGAGTGTTAGCAGAAACAATTGCTGAACCCCTTGAAATGTTAATTCGCAATACTTTTGAACATGGCATCGAACCAACCAATGAGCGTCAACAACAGGGGAAAGTATTGTCTGGCAAGATTGAGGTTATGGCAATGCAGACTAATGAAAGCATAGTAATTAAGGTTCGTGATGATGGTCGTGGTCTTGGCAATAACGCTGGTGCTGGGTTAAGCGTTGCCAAAATTAAGTTACTGAAGATTGGGGGAACGATTTCTGTGCAGTCGCAGATTGGTAAAGGTACAGAATTTACGATTGTTTTGCCGAATATACTTTCTTTAATGCGGGTGTTACTAATTGAGAGCGATCAAATGTGCTTGGCGATCCCTAGTAAGAACATATTAGAAGTACTTCCGATAGATTCTCATGACGACTTGCATGAGGATGCAGAGAATATGAAGTGGCGCGACCGCATGATTCCAGTTGTGCGTCTTAATCCTTTTCTTAAGCTCAATTGTCGCCATAACTTAAATCACACTTCTCCTCAAACTAACCAATCTCAACTAGCAAGACAGAAGCCCGCCAATGCAGTGCCTTCATTTTTAGTAATCCATCAGGGAAATGACCTGTTTGCATTACAAACTGATGGTTGTTGGCATGACCAAGATGCAACTTGCCATCAAGTTGAAGGAGATATTAGTCTTCCTCCCATCTTTCTTGGTACGGTTATTTTAGGAACTAATCAAGCGATCGCCTTGCTGAATCCTTCAGAATTAGTAAGGCAATGTTTGCAATCAAACGCTAACCCTAATAATGCGGTAGTTATTTCGCAGACTTCTATTTCGCAGACTTCTTCTATCCAGTTAGACAATCTAAGTAGTCTATCTGATTTTTTTGAGGCAGGTCACTCACTACAAGACTCCGATCTCTCAGACTCATTTGATCAACCAGTTCGAGAGGTCAGCCAATCTCCTGAGCCTGAAAATCTTGAGAGTTCTCAGATTTTAACTAGCGATGCGGTAGTTAGTAAGATAAAGCGATCGCATCAGCCTAAAGTTTTAATTGTCGAATCTTCGGCTAATGTTAGGCGCTATCTAGCGATGACTCTTGCAAAATCAGGTTTTTTGACAGAGCAAGTACAAAATGCCAAAGAGGCGATCGCTTTTCTCAAAGAACGTCTAAATTCTAAACTAGATATTGATGTAGTGATTACTGATCTGGAGATGCCGCAAATGGATGGATTCAAGCTCTTGTCAGGACTTCGTGATGACAAGGCTCTTCAGAGCTTGCCTGTAGTGGTACTCACGGCTCGAAATAACGAAAACGCTCAAAAGCTTGCGTTAGACCTTGGCGCAAAAGCCTATTTCAGTAAGCCATATCGAGAACAAGAACTAATTACAACTTTGCAACAGATTATTTCAGGTTAAAAAAACGCTTTGCACTCTCTTTAAAAACCAAGAACAAGAAAGGAGCGCAAAGCGCTCCTTTCTCAGATTTTAGATTGTGCTTTAGATCGTGCTTTTAAATAAGCCTTGGGGTCTAAATAACAATACCAAAATCATAATTAGTAACCCCACGCCCAGTTTATATTCTGTCCCAATACAGTATTTCTGTAATTCTCCCAAGGCGGCAGGACAGGTAGTAGCAACTTCTTGAGAAATACTTACAATTAGCGCCCCAGCGATCGCTCCATAGGGATTACCAATACCACCCAGAATTACCGCCGCAAACATTGGCAAAATTAAAAACCAGCCCATATTTTGATGCAAATTGGTAATCAATCCATACATACTTCCACCAAAAGCAGTCATGCCACCGGCAATTACCCATGTCCATATAATTACAGCATTGACATTAATACCTGCCACCTTAGCAAGTTCAGGGTTGTCCGCCACTGCTCGCATGGCTTTGCCGATTTTGGTGTTTTGCAGTAGATAATAAAGTCCCGCAATGACCGCGATCGCCGCCACAATTACCACCATTTTATTGCGGGTAATCGCTAAGCCAAATACATCGATCGCCGAGAAAGTCGGCAAATTATATTTCTGTGGTTTTGCGCCCCAAACGAGGACGATCGCATTACGGATTACTAAAGCCAAGCCAATCGAGACAATCATCATCGTGGTTGAGGTAGCTTTTTTGGCGCGTAATGGTTGCCACAGGATTTTTTCGCAGAGTAATACTAAGGCAATTGAAATGGCACTACCAAAAGCGATCGACACCCAAATATCGAGCTTAAGCGTAGTATTAGCAAGAAAAGCAAGATACGCACCTAATGTGAGAATATCGCCATGTGCAAAGTTAGCAAGGCGCAAGATGCCATAAGTAAGCGTCAAGCCGACTGCTGCGAGCGCGATAATACTTCCGACAGCGATACCATCAACGGTTGATTGCAGAATTGATTGCAGAACTTCAATCATTAAGAAAATTTAATAGAACTTTATAGATATTCATAGTACCGTTTTACAGTTCTTACAGCGCTTTGCGATGAAACCAAACCCAGATTTTTGTAAAAGTCCTGCTTCGCGGGGCTTTTACAAAAATATTGTGGTTCGTTTGTTCACAATTTGCTGCATTTACAGTTTGTATAGTTAGCAAAACCTCTGTAGTAAAGAATTTTAGTTTTGAGAATGTTAGAAAGCTAAAACTTCTTTTCTTTATGCACTTTAGTTTGTGCCGGCGATCGCATAGCAGCATTTGCACCACTTTTAGGTTTTGGCAGCTAATAAATTGGCTAAACCATCTGGAACTAACCGAATATTCTTTTTTTTGATTTCCGCTAATGATAACCATTTCGCGATGAACTTTGTATTTGTTGAACCTTCATAACAAGTTAGCTCTTCTTTTTCGTACCATGATTTATCGACAAATTCAGCATCATAGACAAAAACAATTTCATGTCCTTGTTTTCCTTCATAGGTAAATATATTTTCTATTACCTTAACCAGCTTTAGATTCTCCACTTCAGCACCGATTTCTTCACTAATTTCACGCAGCATCGCTTCTTGACTGCTTTCCCCAAATTCTATACCTCCGCCTAACGGACGACAAAAATAATCCTGCTTTTCAGAGTCAAGACATTCAGAAACTAAAATTTTGTCACCATTGCGAAATAAACAAATAGAAGTTGGTCTAATGCGTTGAGTTTTGTCCATAAGTCCGATCCTGACTAACCTTAAGGAAAATTTTAGAAATCGTTGACATCATATACCCCGTCCATGTCGAAAACTTTGGTTTTCAACATGGACAAAAAGAAAAACCCGAAGCGGGGCTTCGCCCTGCGACTCTCTACAAGAACTACGGGTTTGCTCTTAGACGCGGTATAGCAATGAATCTCGTGTGATATGGATCGTGTAGCATCACCCTCAAAATCACAGGAACAACGATAAGCGATCGCTGTCTAGAAACTTACAGAAAGCGATACTCAGTGTCATAGAAAAGTTCTTTTGCAGTCCACCTCCTAATAATTATGATCCTTAATTCATTAAACCAAACTCGCTCTATTGAAGTGATCACCTCTGCGGGTCGAGAAAAAGGGATTGTCTTTTTAGGAAAAACATTTGTTGCGGGTAAGTCTTATAAGAGTTTGCAAGAGGCGATCGCTGCTTGCAGAGGAGATTTAGATTTAGGCTTTGCTGTCTTGATCGCACCAGATGCCGAACAATTTCGCGTATGGGTCTTAGTACCTAGTCAAATGATTTTTCAATCAGCTCAAGCTGTCTAATTAAAACTAAATCTAATCACAGCAATTTCCGATCAAACGAACCACAGTAAAAATTTTGAAATGGTTGCGAAGCAATCATTTCAAAATTTTTACTGGTTCTGGTTTGAGCGCAAAGCGCTGTAAAACAAAAAATAGGGATGATGCTAAGCATTGTCTCTATTTTTTATTGCCACATCGAGAATGATCGTGCTAGAGTTTTGAATATCGTACATAATTCAAAACAAATCTATGGAGAGAGATGATCAGCATCAAAGTAAAGTTAGGCAGTTGAAAACTAGTGGTAGGAATCGTCAAACCACTAAAAATATCCAATTGCTCCTAAAAAAAGTAGTCAATATTGAATTATGGACAAAAGAGAAAGCTTGCGGATTTGCAGAGAGTGTTAGAGATATTTATATTCCTGATCTCCGCACTAAATTGGAACTACCATTGCAAATTTGTTCTGTCCCTGCGGGATTTCCTTCTCCTGCTGAAGACTATATAGAACATAAGATCGATCTCAACAGTTATTTAGTGACTCATCCTGCCGCAACCTTCTTTGTGAGAGCTTCAGGAAATTCGATGACTGGAGCCAATATTCACGACGGTGACTTATTGATTGTCGATCGCTCTCTAGAAGCCACTCATGACGACATTGTGATTGCCGTTGTGCATGGAGAAATCACTGTCAAACGCTTACATTATTTGAGAGGAGAAGTTGCTTTAATTCCTGAAAACGATAGCTATGACACGATCTTTATTAACGAACATTCCGAACTACATATTTGGGGAGTTGTCACAAATGTTATCCACTGTGTTAGACCTAAGAGTCGCAAAAAGATTCGCTCTAGTCGATTGTAATAACTTTTATGTTTCTTGCGAACGTTTATTTAAGCCTGCTCTCATTGGTAAACCCGTGGTTGTGTTATCAAATAACGATGGTTGTGTGGTTGCGCGATCGCAGGAAGTTAAAGATTTAGGTATCAAGATGGGCGTGCCTGTCTTTCGGATTTACGACCTTATCAAACGCCACAATATTCAAGTTTATTCTTCTAATTACACTCTTTACGGTGATTTATCAGGAAGAGTTATGTCTACACTGGCTCAATTTGCACCTGATGTAGAAATTTACTCAATTGATGAAGCCTTTATCGATTTATCAGAGTTTCGATATCGCGACTTAACAGAATATGGCAGCGAGATCCGCAATCGAGTAATGCAATGGGTAGGGATTCCTGTTTCAGTAGGAATTGCGCCCACTAAAACTTTAGCAAAGCTAGCCAATCGGATTGCTAAGAAATCTGGCTCAGGTGTTTTTGATCTGAGTATTTATCCATCTATTGATGAAATACTATCTCAAGTAAATGTTGGCGATGTATGGGGTATTGGTTCCAAATATGATAAATGGCTGCGAGATCGAGGCATAACTACAGCTCTAAATCTGAAGTATGCGGATGAAAGTTTGATTCGCGCCAAGATGGGTATTGTCGGCGTGAAGTTACAAATGGAGCTAAAAGGAGAATCTTGTTTAGCAATGGAATTGATTGACAATCCCAAACAAGGAACTTGTGTTTCGCGCTCTTTTCCTAAGTCTATAAACGAGTTGTCCGCACTTAAAGAAGCGATCGCCTTTTTTACTCATCGAGCTGCCGAAAAACTACGGCGGCAAAAACAAGCTGCGAGTGTAATTACCATTTTTGCTAGAACCAGTCCTTTCCGAGATAACTTCTACTCAAATAGTGCGACCGCAGAATTAACGTTGTCATCTAACTACACGCTCGACCTGTCTCGTGTTGCTTCTCGTTTGGTCGAAAGTATCTATCGAGAAGGTCAAAATTTTAAAAAAGCTGGTGTGATTATGACTGGGCTAGTCTCTGAGAGTCAAATACAAGGAAGCCTCTTTGATATTAATTTTGATATTAATTTTGATATTAATAATGATGAGGCTAAGATGCGATCGCGCAACCTGACGAGCGTAATGGATACGATCAATGCAATGTATGGGAGGGATACTTTGCGATTTGCTTCTACTGGAGTGATTCAAGTCTGGAAAACAAAGTCTGAACAGCGATCGCCACAATACACAACCTGTTGGGGAGATTTGCTGGAAGTCTCATAAAGCAAAAAAGCCTTGCAAAGCAAGGCTTTTTTTACTTTATCTAAAGCGCTTTGCGCTCTAGACTAAGCCAGTAATTTCTCTACTGCTGCGACTACATCCGCAGGTTGAGGAATTGTCAAATTTTCCAATCCGCCGTTATAAGGTGTGGGAACATCCAACGCTGCGAGACGGATAATCGGAGCATCAAGCTCATCAAAATACTGATCGTTGATTGAAGCAATAATCTCTGAACCGATACTGGCACAGCGCATTCCTTCTTCCACAATCACGATCCGATGAGTTTTACGCAACGATGTGACGATTGTTTCGAGATCAAGAGGCTTCAAGGAAATTAAGTCAATCACTTCAGGATCGTAGCCTTTAGCAACTAAGGTTTCGACGGCACTGAGAACGTGATAGCGCATCCGTGAATAGGTGAGGATGGTTACATCGCTACCTTCACGCACGATTTCGGCTTTATCGAGAGGCAACAAATACTCTTCGTCAGGAATATCTTCTTTAAGGTTGTAAAGCAAAACGTGCTCAAAAAAGAGGATCGGGTTATCGTTGCGAATTGCCGACTTAAGCAAGCCCTTGGCGTTGTAAGGCGTAGAGCAAGCCACCATTTTGATGCCTGGGACAGCTTGGAAGTAGGTTTCAAGTCGTTGGGAATGCTCTGCACCCAGGTTACGACCAACTCCTCCAGGTCCACGAATGACGAGAGGAATTTTAAAATTGCCGCCAGAGGTATAACGCAACATACCTGCATTGTTCGAGATTTGGTTAAAGGCAAGCAGCAAAAATCCCATGTTCATGCCTTCGATGATCGGGCGCAAACCTGTCATCGCTGAGCCGATCGCCATCCCTGTAAAGCTATTTTCCGCGATCGGTGTATCGAGCAAGCGCAAGTCGCCATATTTTTTGTAAAGGTCTTTGGTTACTTTGTAGGAGCCGCCATAATGCCCCACGTCTTCGCCTAAAACATAAACGGCTGGATCGCGCTCCATTTCCTCGTCAATTGCTTCTCGGAGCGCGTTAAAAAAAGTAACCTCTGCCATATTTATCTATTGCTTATACATAATTTATTTGGGCTAACGCTTGATTATAACTTTACAAAGCGTAAATCTCGCACTAAAAACAATCCTTACATACCGCGTCTAGGATGAGATCCGTAGTTCTTATGGAGGGTCGCAGGGCGAAGCCCCGCTTCGGTTTTTTCTTTTTGTCCATGTCGAAAACTTCGGTTTTCAACATGGACGGTGTATAGCTACGCGATCGCTAGAGAAATTAATGAAATCTTAGCTAGAAGAAGATAGGCGATTTTCATCTTTTGGACTTATGGGATTAGGCTACTAGCTATATAATCACTTTGTTAAGCATTGTTTACATAAAGATAACGCAATGCACCTTATAACGAAATTTTATGGCTAAGTATATCTTTGTGACAGGCGGAGTTGTCTCTAGTATTGGGAAGGGCATCGTTGCCGCAAGTTTGGGACGATTACTTAAATCAAGAGATTATTCGATCGCAATTCTAAAACTCGATCCTTATATCAACGTCGATCCGGGAACGATGAGTCCGTTTCAACATGGGGAAGTTTTTGTTACTGAAGACGGCGCTGAGACAGATTTAGACTTGGGACATTATGAGCGCTTCACCGATACATCAATGTCGAAGCTAAGTAATGTAACCACAGGCGCAATTTATCAAGGAGTAATCAATAAAGAACGTCGCGGTGATTATCAGGGTGGCACTGTGCAGGTGATTCCGCATATAACGAATGAAATTAAAGAACGCATTCATCGCGTTGCTAAAAATGGTAATCCTGACGTAGTAATCGTGGAAATTGGCGGCACAGTGGGTGATATTGAATCCTTACCATTTATTGAGGCAATTCGTCAGTTTCGTAAGGATGTGGGACGACAAAATGTCGTCTATATGCATGTCACTCTAATGCCTTGGATTGCCTCAGCGGGTGAGATGAAGACGAAGCCGACTCAACATTCGGTGAAAGAATTGCAATCAGTTGGCATTCAGCCTGATATTTTAGTTTGCCGTAGCGATCGCCCCTTGCCCCAAAATATTAAAGATAAAGTTTCTGAGTTTTGTAACGTTTTGCCTGAATGTGTGATGACAGGACAAGATGTTAAAAGCATTTATGAAGTGCCTCTCGCCATGGAACGTGAAGGCTTAGCAGAGCAAGTATTACGCTTGCTAGGTATGCAACAACGTGAGCCTGATCTCCGCAGTTGGCAAACCCTTGTCGAGCGTCTATATCGGTCTGAGCATAATGTGGAAGTCGCGATCGTTGGTAAATATGTACGCTTAACCGATGCTTATCTCTCGGTGATTGAAGCCCTTAAGCATGGAGCGATCGCGGTTAATAGCAATGTAAATCTACGCTGGATTAACTCTGAAGACATTGAGGCATATGGCGCGGATAAGTTCCTTAAAGATGTTCATGCGATCGTTGTCCCTGGTGGATTTGGCAATCGGGGTGTAGATGGGAAAGTGGCGGCGGTAAAATATGCCCGCGATCGCCAAATTCCATTTTTAGGGTTGTGCTTAGGAATGCAATGTGCGGTTATTGATTGGGCAAGAAATGTCGGACAACTCAGCGATGCTAATAGTGCCGAGTTTGCGCCAGAGACAAAGAATTCAGTCATTCACCTTTTGCCCGAACAGCAAGATGTCGTTAACCTTGGCGGCACAATGCGATTAGGTTTATATGCTTGTCGTCTTGCGCCCAACACTTTAACCCACAAGCTTTATAACGAATCAGTAATCTATGAGCGTCATCGTCATCGCTATGAGTTTAATAATGCCTATCGATCGCTTTTCCTTGAGTCAGGTTATGTGATTAGTGGCACTTCTCCCGATGGGCGCTTAGTCGAAGCGATCGAGCTTCCTAGCCATCCTTATTTTATAGCTACACAATTCCATCCTGAGTTTCAATCACGCCCTAGCCGTCCCCATCCACTTTTTCAAGGCTTAATCAAAGCCGCTTTAGATTTGCAAAGCGATCGTCTTGCAAATGGTACTGAGTTAAAGATCCCACCCATTCCTGAACAGCTTATTGAACAACTTACTGAACAACAGGAGTTTGCCTCAGCAACATCTGCTTAAACTGCAAGCCTATAAAAGAAGCGGCTTTTAGACTAAAAGCGGGTGACCGAAAATGTCTCCTGTTTTTAGTCTCTCAGTTCGGTAAACCACACTATAGCCAGTGCAACACTTTCGGTTAAATTAGCACTCAGTCACCTAGAGTGCTAAACCACTCTAAACAAAGCTAAAAATGCTAGTCAACTGAGTGAATACCAATGGCAACAACGACATTAAACGTAACTACCGTAAAGCCTTTAGCTGATCGCGTATTTATTAAAGTAAGCGCAAAAGAAGAAAAAACCGCGGGTGGAATTTTCTTGCCTGAGACCGCAAAAGAAAAGCCTCAAGTCGGCGAAATTGCCGCAGTAGGTCCTGGCAAGCTTGATGACAAAGGCGATCGCCAAGCCTTGGAAGTCAAAGTTGGAGACAAAGTTCTTTACTCCAAATATGCTGGCACTGATATCAAACTTGGCACTGACGAATATGTGCTACTAGCCGAAAAAGATATTTTAGCGATCGTTAATTAGCTTTTAGCCGTTAGCTTTTAGCTCTTAGCTCTTAGCTAAATAGAGGAGTCAAAATCTTCTCTTCGGACAAAGCATCTCGGCGCTAAAAAAGCTAACAGCTAATCGCTAAAAGCTAAAAGCCCCAGTTCACAATTTCCAATAATTAACTAAAACAAAATCATGGCTAAGAGAATAATTTATAACGAAGATGCACGTCGCGCCCTAGAGCGCGGTATGGACATTCTCGCAGAAGCAGTTGCGGTAACCCTAGGACCTAAAGGTCGCAACGTAGTTCTTGAAAAGAAATTTGGTTCTCCTCAAATCGTTAATGATGGCGTAACCATCGCTAAAGAAATTGAACTAGAAGATAATGTCGAAAATACAGGCGTTGCCCTAATTCGTCAGGCTGCTTCTAAAACTAATGACGCAGCTGGAGACGGGACAACCACCGCTACAGTTCTTGCTCATGCAATGGTCAAAGAAGGACTGCGTAACGTCGCGGCAGGTGCTAACTCGATCGCTCTCAAGCGCGGTATCGACAAGGCGACTGCTTTCTTGGTTGGCAAGATCAAAGATCATGCTAAACCAATTGAAGATTCTAAAGCGATCGCTCAAGTTGGAACCATCTCGGCTGGTAACGATGAAGAAGTCGGCGCCATGATCGCTCAAGCGATGGACAAGGTTGGTAAAGAAGGTGTGATTTCCCTTGAAGAAGGTAAATCTATGTTTACCGAATTGGAAATCACCGAAGGTATGCGCTTTGAAAAGGGTTATATCTCTCCTTATTTCGTTACTGATGCTGAGCGCATGGAAGCTTCTTTTGAAGAACCAGTTCTCTTAATTACCGATAAAAAGATTGCCTTGGTTCAAGAACTTGTTCCAGTTCTAGAGCAAGTTGCTCGTTCTGGTCGTCCTTTGATCATCATTGCTGAAGACATCGAAAAAGAAGCTCTTGCGACTTTAGTTGTGAACCGTCTGCGTGGCGTACTTAACGTTGCTGCAATCAAGTCTCCTGGTTTTGGCGATCGCCGCAAAGCGATGCTCGAAGATTTGGCAACCCTCACAGGTGCTCAAGTAATCACTGAAGATGCAGGCTTGCGTCTTGATGCAGTCAAACTTGATCAACTCGGTAAAGCTCGTCGCGTCATCATCACCAAAGACAGCACCACAATTGTTGCTGATGGGAATGAAGCCGCAGTTAAGACTCGCGTTGAACAAATCCGTCGTCAAATCGAAGAAACCGAATCTTCTTATGACAAAGAGAAGCTTCAAGAACGTTTGGCTAAGCTCTCAGGTGGCGTAGCAGTTATCAAAGTTGGTGCTGCAACTGAAACCGAAATGAAAGATCGCAAACTTCGTTTAGAAGATGCAATCAACGCAACCAAAGCGGCTGTTGAAGAAGGTATCGTCCCTGGTGGTGGTACAACCTATGTTCACCTTGCTCCTGAACTTCATACATGGGCAACTGAGAATCTCAAGGGCGAAGAACTGACAGGCGCGATCATCGTTTCTAAGGCTCTGACTGCTCCTGTTAAGCGCATCGCCGCTAACGCTGGCTTTAACGGTGCAGTAATTGCTGAAAATGTTCGTGAAAAAGACTTCAACATTGGCTTCAATGCGATGACTGGAGAATTTGAAGATATGTTTGTCGCTGGTATTGTAGATCCTGCGAAGGTGACTCGCTCTGCATTGCAAAATGCTGCTTCGATCGCTGGCATGATCCTCACCACTGAGTGCATCGTGGTTGACAAGCCTGAAGGCTCTGCTAATGCTGGTGGCGGTGCAATGGGCGCTGGCGGAGACTTCGATTATTAATCATCCATAAAGATTCGCTAAGCGAATCTTTATCTCAAAAAAAAGGAAGCGCTAAGCGCTTCCTTTTTTTTGAGTTTACTTCACTGGAAAGCGCTGTAAAATCTAATAACGTGTATGGTGAATTGATGCTCTGGAAACCGACTGAAGATGATGAATTGCGATTGGAGTGGAACTGGCTACAAAGTGTTGCCATTTTTATGGTGATTAGCAATGTTTTTATGCCAATTTTTACGCTATTTCTAGCTTTGTTTGTTCTGTTTAAACATGGTTGGAAAGCGATCGCGACACCAGTTAACCGCGCCTATTTTTGGCTATCTCTATGGATGATCTTCACTACAATAATCGCTTTCAATCCTGCCACAGCCGCAGGAGGATTAGCTAATTTCTTGCCTTATTTTTTCTTGGCGGCGATTACTAGCTATATCATTCGTACTCCTGCTCAGTTCATTCACTTTCTATGGCTATTAGTATTTAGTTCCATTTTTGTAAGTGGGTTCGGGATTTTGCAAGCAATTATGAATCGCCCTGATTGGATATTCCCAAAGGTGATTTTTGATAGTTATCCAATTCCCATGGGTTTTAGTCCCGATCGCCGCATTCAGTCATTCTTTGGACATTTCAATGAAACTGCAATTTATCTATTAACGCTATTGCCGATCGCCTTTCATTTTGCGGTTGGAAAAGTGAAAAGTATTTCTAAATCTCAACAAGCGATCGCTTTAACTGCTCTCGCTTTAGGAATCTGCGTCCTCATTCTTACGGGTTCACGCAATGCTTGGGGACTTGCGATATTAGGCGGTGTAGCACTGGCTATCTATTATCGACAATGGAAACTTATGGCAGGATTTGGCGTTGTGTTGCTAATCATGACATGGACTGTATTTGGAGAGAAGTTTGGTTTAGAAAATGAAGCTGTGCGATCGCTACTACCAGAAGGATTTGTTAATCGTATTGCCAGCACTATTGATCCTAAGTCAGGCGGCTATGCTTCTACAGCCGATCGCCTAAATGCTTGGCAATTTGCTCTCTCTCTAATTTCTCAACATCCATTTCAAGGCTGGGGATTACGAAATTTTCCACTTATAGCCGAATCTATGGGTTATGATTTGCGCGGTTTACCCCACGAGCATAATTTTTACCTAGCGATCGCAGTTGGTTCAGGTATCCCCGCCCTATGCGGATTTATCGGTATTATCGGCTGGACACTTTGGCGATCGCTCAAGTCTGCGATCGCGCATGAAACAGAAGGCACAATGAATGTTGTCGCGATCTCAATTATTCTATGTTTGCTATCGGGTTGGTTAGACTTAGTATTTTATGAACCGCGCATTAGTATGCTGTTATGGGCTTTGCTGGGCAGTATGTACGGATTAGCAAAAAGCAAAAAAATAAAAAGTGCTTAAGCCTCTTGTATTAGGAAAGCCTTAGGAAATTTGTCGCAATAATGTCACAATAATTTGGTTAGTTTAATTAGTTTAAGCTAACGTTAAGAAGTGCATCGAAGCTTGATTAATAACACCAACAAAATGTTAATGTGATCTTATAGCCAAATCAGCTACTGGACGCAGTGGGGTAACTAGAACGAGATTGCGCGTCGTCAATTTCTTTAGCTGATTTGGAATTTAGAAGCGAGGTCATAAAGATGAAACTTGTAATCCAAGGCAAGAATATGGAAGTCACTGAAGCTATCCGTGAATATGTCGAGCAGAAGATCGACAAGGCGGTTAGCCATTTTCAAGCATTAACGACAGAGGTAGATGTCCATCTATCTGTAGCTCGTAATCCTCGTATTGCGTCTAGCCAATCGGCAGAAGTCACAGTGTATGCAAACGGATCAATCATCCGTGCTGAGGAAAAAACTGAGAATTTATATACAAGTATTGACCTAGTAGCTGACAAAATTACCCGCAAATTGCGAAAATTTAAAGAGCGCAAGACTGATCGCGCGGCTGCGAAAACCAGTGTAGCAGTTGTTGAACAGCCTCCACTGCCCTTACCAAATGACAATCGTGTGGTTGAGTTACCACCTCAAGTTGTACGAAACAAATATTTCGCAATGCCTGCGATGTCTGTCGATGAAGCGCTTGAGCATTTAGAGTTGATTGATCATGGTTTTTATGTTTTTCGCAATGGAGATACAGGGGATATCAACGTTGTGTATGAGCGCAATCATGGTGGCTATGGCGTGATCCAACCTCATGATGTCAAAAAACATTAATTACTACCTATAAAAAAGAAGGGATGCTAAGCGTTCCTTCTTTTTTACAGCCTGTTGAGGGTTTGAGTGATACAAATAAATTTTTGAAAGTGCCGCTTCGCGGCACTTTCAAAAATTTATTTGGGTTTTATGGCAGCGCAAGGCGCTGTATCGATGGTGATATTTGTTAAACTTAAAACAATCGATTAAAAAAATTATTCAGAGTAGACATGACTGTTAAGTACGGCGAACAAGCGATCGCAGAAGCAACCCTGACCACTTTCCCGAACCCCAGAATTGGTAGAGACTATAGTATTCAAATTACGCTTCCTGAATATACTTGTAAATGTCCATTTTCAGGTTATCCAGATTTTGCTACGATTTATATAACCTATACACCCAACCAAGTATTAGTAGAACTCAAGGCAATTAAGCTTTATATCAATAGCTATCGCGATCGCTCTATTTCTCACGAAGAATCAGTCAATCAAATTTTGGATGATTTTGTAAAAGCAGGTGATCCGCTGAGAATTAATGTCAAAGGCGACTTTAGTCCTCGGGGAAATGTGCATACAGTCGTGGAAGTAAATTACATCAAACCGCAAGAAACAATATAGTCAGAAATTCGTCACATTTATTCGAGTGCATATGAAAATACGCAAAAAATATCAAGCATCGGCTAATGCAGAAATTAATTTGACCGCCTTGTTAGATGTGGTCTTTTCAATTTTGGCATTTTTTGTCTTGATATCATCTGCACTGACTATGCCAAGCCGCATTGGTATAGATTTACCAATTAGCGATCGCAACAATAGTGGTAATACCAATGTAAACGATCCTCAGCCAGAAGATTTTTTTATAATTACTCTTGATCCTGCTGGGCAAATGTTATCGGACGGGAAATCCATTTCACCCCAGCAGTTAGAACAAGACATTCGCAATTTTTTGGCAAACTCATCGCGAGGCATGGTTGTCCTTAGTGCTGATAATTCAAATGTCTCCTATCAAGAAGTGATTAACCGTCTGGCTGAGCTAAGAGCAATTGCAGGAAATCGTGTAGCGATCGCGACCTCTCGTTCTTAATATGCCAGAGCTTTCTCAGGTTTCATATTTAATTGAGTTCACCTACTTACTAAAAAGATGTTGCCAACTGAACCCCAAAGTAAACTAACCGTAAGTAAAGCATGGCAGTCTACACTAAGCTCTGCACAGACATTTTTGCGAAAAGATTCTATACGTCAATTCGCTCGCAAATCAAGTTTTTTGATTATGAAGCATCCGTTTTGGGTGCTTGTGATTAGTTCTCTTGGAGTTCATACTGCTTTTGCATTAATCACACCAAATCCTCTCAAACAGACAGAATCTCCCCGTGAAGTTATCGTTTCAACTCTTCCTGTCGTGAAACTACCTCCCAAACAACTGCCTACAAACTCAAAACAGAGTCAATCACTTGTTGATAATTTATTCGTCAAATCTCTAACTAACAAACTTGATACACCTTTAAATGTATTACCAAGCTCATCATTTCCTTCCTTTGATTTAAACACCTCTGATAATTTTGAAAACTTACCACCAGTTTCAAATGATCTCGAATTTCCACCTTTATTAAATAATTCACCAGACATCGACTCATCTCAGGTTGCCCCAAAACCACAGCCTCGTATGCCCGAGTCTCAGACTCCTCCTTCGTCTCGCATTACCTCATCTGGACAGATCGACAACATCACTCCTGTCAAGACGCCTAGTAGTAATCTTAAGCCTGAGTTTCAAAGTAATGGTTTAAAAAATGGAATATCTTCACCAGCTCCCGAAACTAAAAATCCTAAAGATACTAGTAAAGACACAAAAAATGTGAAAGGAGCAACAAATATTGATCAAAATGAAAAAGCAATCAGCAATGTTTCCTCGCTCTACTCCACTGACAAACAAATCATCGATTTAGTATCTAGAAATTTAATCAGGACAACCCAAATTGCGCCTGAAAATGCATTGGTATCAAATCCTGACTTAAATAGAGAAAAAGGAATAATATGGATTCCACCCAAGATCGCAAATGTAACTGGCAAGAAAGGGGCTGTAACATATATGTGGCTTGTTGCTCCTAGTGGTGAGATCGAAGCTAAATTTTTGAAGTCTAGTGGTCATAAAGAGTTAGATGAAATTGCGAGAGAGTCGATCAAGGACTACAAGTTTAAACCTATTGAAGATGTTCAAAGTGGCAAGTATCGTTTAGTTACAGCTAAATATGATTTCCCCTAAAATCGAACAAGGTTGCTATTTATCGCTTACGATTGGCAGGATGCATCGGCATGTTTTAATTTATTGAGACAACGCAAAGTGAGGTTTGTATGAATTCGGCTGTGGAGCTATGGCAACGTTACCAAGACTGGCTGTATTACCATTCAGAGCTAGGTATATACGTGGATATCAGTCGGATCAAGTTTACACCTGACTTTGTAACCCAAATACAATCTAAGTTTGTTAAAGCTTTTGCGGATATGAAGGCTCTGGAGTCAGGTGCGATCGCCAATCCAGACGAGCAGCGCATGGTTGGTCATTATTGGCTGAGAACGCCAGAAATTGCACCTACTGAAGAATTGCGTAAAGATATTACGGAAACTCTTGATCGCATTGAAAGTTTTACAAAAAAAATTCATGCAGGGATCATTCATCCGTCTGCGGGAACACGATTTACCGATATTCTCTCAATTGGTATCGGTGGATCGGCTCTAGGCCCTCAATTTGTTGCCCAATGTTTTGCTAAGGCAGATGTACCACTTAAAATCAGTTTTATTGATAACGCTGATCCTGATGGGATTGACTTGGTACTTGATCTTTTAGGCGATCGCCTCAGCACAACATTAGTATTAGTAATTTCTAAGTCTGGTGGCACTCCTGAAGCTGCCAATGGCATGAAAGAAGCTGAATATGCCTTTCAAAAAGCAGGTTTAGACTTTGCAAAACAAGCGATCGCGATTACAGGTGTCGATAGTGCGTTAGAGAAATACGCGATCGCCAATGGATGGCTTGATACTTTTCCAATGTACGACTGGATCGGTGGTCGAACATCAGAGCTATCAGCAGTTGGTTTGTTACCCGCAGCCTTACAAGGCATTGATATTCGCGAAATGTTACGTGGTGCGAGTGTGATGGATGCTGCCACACGCATCGAAGATATTCGGCAAAACCCTGCCGCTCTATTGGCGATGTCATGGTATTTTGCAGGCAATGGTAAAGGCGAAAAAGATATGGTGGTTTTACCGTATAAAGATCGACTACTCCTATTTAGCCGTTATCTGCAACAACTGGTAATGGAATCTCTTGGTAAAGAGAAGGATTTAGATGGCAACATTGTTTATCAGGGGATCGCTGTCTATGGAAATAAAGGCTCTACCGATCAACATGCCTATGTGCAGCAACTGCGTGAAGGCGTACCCAACTTTTTTGCAACTTTTATCGAAGTTTTACAAGACTCTGCCAAGCCTCATCCTGAAGTGGAAGAAGGTGTTGTTACAGGAGATTATTTGCTAGGGTTCTTGCAAGGTACTCGCAGCGCGCTCTATGAAAATGGGAGAGACTCTATCACAGTAACGATCCCAGTTGTTTCGGAAGTTACCGTTGGCGCTTTAATTGCTCTCTATGAGCGTGCTGTAAGTTTCTATGCATCGCTAGTGAATATAAATGCCTACCATCAACCAGGAGTTGAGGCAGGTAAAAAGGCAGCTGCAAAAGTATTAGCTTTGCAAAAACAACTTATTAGTGCATTAAAAGCCTCTAATGTGTCTCTTTCACTAGAAGAAGTAGCCATTAAGATTGGTGCGCTCGATCAGGTTGAAGGCTTGTACCATATTGCGCGGCATCTTCATGCCAATTGCAAAATTTTGTTTGAGGGCGATTTATCTAAGCCAATGACTTTAAAAATGATGCTAATTGATTAATATTGCGTGTCTTATATATAATCTCTAGCTTAAAAGAATAGGAGTTGTGCTTTGCACAACTCCTATTCTTTAGAAATTATATTGATCGCTATAAAAATCATGAAATCACAATTTCTTAAGTTTTTTTATCAGGATTGCTTTTTTCGTCAAAAAATCTGTGAGAATATGTTTTTTTATGGGTAATTCCAGTTATAGAGGTTAAAAGTGAAGAAAATTTTACTTTTCTTTAGTGAACTAAATAATAGCGACCTTGATTGGTTTGTCCAAAAAGGTAAAAAAGAGATAATTCAACCTGATCGCTTTTTAATCCGAGAAGGTTTGGTTAGTGAAGCTTTATATATTGTTGTCAGCGGTTCGTTTAGTGTCGTTATTGAGTCACAAGATCGCAAAGAGCTTGCCAAAATTTCTGTAGGCGAAATTGTCGGTGAAGTTTCTTTTATTGATACTCGACCTCCCCTAGCTAGTGTGCGATCGCTAGAAGAGTGTGTGGTGCTGTCATTACCCAGAGCGCAACTTTCAGCTAAATTACAACAGGATACAAATTTTTCGTCACGATTTTATCGGGCTATCTGTCTTTGCCTTTCTGATCGCCTACGTGGTACAGTCAGCCGTCTTGGATACGGCTATGATCTCGATGAATTAGATGCACACCTAGGTGGCTTTAGTCCGTCTATGCTCAGTAATCTTGAATTAGCTGAAGCAAAGTTTAATTGGCTATTAAAAAATGTACGTGGAGCCTAATACAAAAAAAAAGAGGTCACTTTGTGACTTCTTTTTTTATTTAACTTGCATCAACTCGCATTAGAACTTGACCATATTCGACTGGCTGATTATTTTCTACTAAAATCTCGACAATTTTGCCCGCAGACTCAGATTCGATCTCATTCATCAGCTTCATTGCTTCGATGATGCAGACAGTGCTTCCTTTTTTAACTGTATCGCCAATTTCCACAAATGATGACTCATCAGGTCCTGGAGAGCGATAGAATGTGCCAACCATTGGCGATGTAATTTCAATTAGCTTTTTCGTAGACAGAGAATCAGCGATCGTAGTTGAATATGTTGCTGAATTTGTTGGCACATTGTCAATCGTAACTGAAGGAATTGCAGATACTACAGCAGGAGTTTGCTGAGCTACGGTTGGTGCAACTCTAGTTTCACTTTTGCGGATACTAAGACGCAAATCGCCTGATTCTAAAGTAAGTTCGGTAATATCCGTCTGGTTTAGAATCATGACTAGCTCACGTAATTGTTCTAAGCTAAATTCCACCTAATTTTCACGCCCTAAATACGTATCTTCACGAGTATCA
>Ga0105048_10002740_pt1 | contig 28716 bp, 13 predicted proteins | sample MAT05_FD_78382 | JGI IMG/M metagenome (GOLD analysis project Ga0105048, IMG submission 78382) | Freshwater microbial communities from Lake Fryxell liftoff mats and glacier meltwater in Antarctica - MAT-05 | ecosystem: Environmental > Aquatic > Freshwater > Ice > Liftoff microbial mat | place...
CCCATAACCCATAACCCAAAACCCATAACCCGCAACCCACAACCCACAACCCATAACCCGCAACCCACAACCCATAACCCATAACCCGCAACCCACAACCCGCAACCCGCAACCCACAACCCGCAACCCATAACCCATAACCCATAACCCGCAACCCGCAACCCATAACCCACAACCCGTAACCCATAACCCATAACCATAACCATAACCCATAACCCGAAACTCTGCCCAACCTATAAACCATAACTTCTTGTTATATCTTTGCCCCCTTTATGGCAACCAACGATATTAACTTTAACAAAAACGAGGATGTGAATATGCAGCTATGGGATGCTGTGAAAGCCAAACTGGTAAAAATACATGAAGGCGGCGGCGCCAAAGCTGCGGCCAAACAAAAAGAAAAAAACAAGATGCTGTGCCGTGAAAGGGTGGAATACCTGCGAGACAAGGACAGCGCGTGGATAGAGATGGGTGCATTTGCGGGCTATGAAATGTATGCGGAACAAGGGGGATGTGCTGCTGGTGGTGTGGTAGCCGGCATAGGCTATGTAAGCGGCAGACAGTGTGTGATTGTGGCCAATGATGCGACGGTGAAGGCTGGTGCCTGGTTCCCTATTACCGCCAAAAAGAATTTACGGGCCCAAGAAATAGCCATGGAAAACCGCTTGCCTATAATTTATTTGGTAGACAGTGCGGGTGTTTTTTTACCCATGCAGGATGAAATTTTTCCGGATAAGGAACATTTTGGCCGCATGTTTAGAAACAATGCGGTGATGAGCAGCATGGGCATAACCCAAATAGCCGCTGTGATGGGAAGCTGTGTTGCAGGTGGCGCCTATTTACCCCTGATGAGTGATGAAGCGCTGATAGTGGAAGGCACGGGCAGCATTTTTTTAGCTGGCAGCTACCTGGTAAAAGCGGCGGTGGGTGAAGATGTAGACAACGAAACGCTGGGTGGTGCCAAAACCCAAACTGAAATAAGCGGCATTATAGATGACAAATTCCCAGACGACAGAAGCTGTTTGGATCGCATAAAATACATTATGGACAAAATAGGCAAATACGAAGAAGCCGGATTTGACCGGGTGAAAGCTGCCAGCCCTGTAAAAAGCGAAAAAGAAATTATGGGACTGCTGCCAGCCGAGAGAAATATACCGTATAAAACGGTGGAAATTATAGAACGACTGGTGGATAAAAGTGAGTTTGAACAATACAAAGCGGATTATGGCAAAACCATTATATGTGGCTATGCTAGAATAGATGGCTGGGCGGTGGGCATTGTGGCCAACAACCGTGAAATTTCTAAAGCCAAAAAGCCGGGCGGTAGCGCAGAAATGCAGTTTGGGGGTGTTATTTACAGCGACAGTGCGGACAAAGCGGCGAGGTTTATAATGAATTGCAACCAGAAGAAAATTCCATTGGTTTTTTTACAGGATGTTACCGGTTTTATGGTGGGCAGCCGCAGCGAGCAGGGTGGTATTATTAAAGACGGTGCCAAAATGGTGAACGCTATGAGCAATAGCACTGTACCTAAATTTACCATAGTACTAGGCAATAGCTATGGCGCTGGAAACTATGCCATGTGCGGCAAGGCTTATGACCCAAGATTAATTGTAGCATGGCCGAGTGCAAAAATAGCAGTAATGGGTGGCGACCAAGCTGCAAAAGTATTGCTGCAAATAGAAGAGATGAGTTTAAAAGCCAAGGGAGAAACCATTACCCCGGAAGCAGAAAAAGAATTGTTAGACAAAATAAAACAAAGGTACGATAGCCAGACAACACCCTATTATGCAGCCGCGCGGCTATGGGTAGATGCAGTAATACACCCCCTAGACACCCGCCAATGGATAAGTATGGGCATAGAGGCAGCGAACCATGCGCCTGTGGCCAAATACAATGTGGGTGTGTTGCAAACTTAAAAACGCTTTTTATTGATTCATTTTTTTTAGAAATAGTCCATTGGTTTGGCAGACTTTTTGGCTTATTGATATGATTCCAAATTGATAGGTCTCAAAGTAGGCTAAGGAAATTACTCCGGCTCGTGGGAGGTCGCAAATTGTGTAAATTGAATTTATTTACTTTAACAGAACAATTTAATAACGATTTCCAAATTCATTTGCAGCATTAGAATAACAAAACAATCGTTAATTTGTCCAAAGCATAAAAAATGGACAACAAACGGCAATTGGAGGTAGCGGTTATTAGCGATTTGCACTTAGGCACTTTCGGGTCCCAGACGAAATCCATCATCTCCTATTTGCGCAGCATAGACCCAAAGATTCTGGTTCTAAATGGCGACATTATTGACATTTGGCAATTTAACAAAAGGTATTTTCCCGAATCGCACATGCAAGTGATAAAAGAAATTTTTAGTCTATTGTCTCGTGGCACCAAGGTCTATTATATCACCGGAAACCACGATGAAATGTTAAGAAAATATTCTCATTTAGAAATGGGTAATTTTACCTTAACAGACAAATTGGTGATTGAAATGGATGGCAAAAAAACGTGGTTTTTTCATGGCGATATTTTTGATGCAACAACCAAAGGCTGGGTGAAAATATTGGCCAAGTTGGGCGGCAAAGGATATGATTTATTAATTTTACTAAATCAAGGCATCAATTGGTGTTTAAAAATGGCGGGTCGAGAAAAAATGAGTTTTAGTAAAAAGGTGAAAAATAGCGTGAAAAAAGCAGTTGCTTGGATAGACAATTTTGAAACCACTGCGGCAGAATTGGCAATAGAGAACGGATATGATTTTGTAGCTTGTGGCCATATACACCAGCCACAAAACCGCAAGTATAAAAATGTACAAGGTGAAGTTACTTATTTAAACTCTGGCGATTGGGTAGAAAATTGCACCGCACTTGAATACACAGAAAAAAACTGGAATATTCACTATCACCAAGCAGAAGCCGGGAATGCTATAAATGTAAATGAGAAAAACATACCCTTGCCCAATTTGGTTTCAGACACCATTAGCCTTCTTTTGCAACCCATATAAATGAAAATTTTTTATGCGGTACAAGCCACAGGGAATGGGCATATTTCCAGGGCGGCAGAGCTTTTGCCCTACCTAGAAAAATATGGGGAGGTGGATGTATTTTTATCGGGCAGTAATTCGCAACTAAAAACGCATATTCACGCTAAATATACAAGCGATGGATTAAGTTTGGTCTACAACAAAAATGGAGGTCTCTCCTATTCTAAAATACTCAAAAATTTAAATCCCATTCGAATTTATTCTGAAGCAAAAAAATTGCCTGTGGACCAATATGATATTGTTTTAAATGATTTTGAGTGCATTACTTCACTCGCATGCAAAATTAAAAAAATACCTTCTTTGCAATTTGGACATCAAGCATCCTTCCTTTCCCCAAATTCTCCGCGACCCAAACACAAGGACCGGACTGGAGAATTTGTTTTGAAGAATTATTCAAAAAGCACAAAATATTTAGGGCTTCACTTTTGGCCTTATGACAAAAACATAGTATCTCCTGTTCTGCGCAATTCAATTCTGAATTGCACTCCAGAATTTCATCATTTTATAGCTGTATATCTTCCACAGTATAGCTGCAACGACATTCTAAAAAAACTCCAAGAGTTTAAAAGTACAAAATTTATAGTGCATGCAAAAGAAATAAAGAAAAAAGAAGTGATAGGAAACATTACCTTAATGCCTGTTGATTATGAAATGTTTGCAGAAAGTTTGATTTACTGCAAAGGCCTAATAACTGGGGCCGGCTTTGAAACCCCAGCGGAGGCTTTGTATCTTGGAAAACAATTGGTGGTAATTCCTATCAACGGACAATATGAACAGTTGTGCAATGCGGCGGCTTTAATGGAATGGGATGTTCCTGTTTTGCGCAAATTGGATGAAATTACCCAAAATACAATAAATACTTTGTTGCTAAAAAGTAAAAATCAAGAATTTCAATTGTTACACAATACAGAAGAAATTGTAAAAATGGCTATAGAAACTGCGCTGGAAATGCACAAATAAAAATACAATTATTCAAAACGCATTTTTAGCGATTTTTGTGGTACCTTAAAAATGTGGTAATTTTTTCCAAATCTTCATTTGTCAGTCTTTCAGGAGTCATGGAATCTTGGTGGGCCGTGTATTGAAAACGGATTTCATAATCCAACAATTGTGGCAAAGAAAATGTTGGAATTGAATCTCTATTATCCAATTTTATGTTGTGGCATTTGGCGCAATTTAGGTTGTACAAAATGTTGCCTTGTTTTAATCCAGCGGCGAATTTTTTTTTGTTTTCTTTCGCAATATCATCCGGATAATTGAACAACAATAAGTCCGGTGTTTTGCATTGCCAAATGCAAAGTATTGCAACTAAAATGAAGATATATTTGGTTTTAAACATATTACTTAATATTCGCCACCCACTTTGCGCCACTGTAGGTTTTTGCGCTTGGATTTAGGCAGATTTGCTGGTGGAGCTTCAAAAGGAATGGATTCATTTAATGTGTGCATAAATGCAATTAATTTTTGCTTTTCTGCACCAGTTAAATTTAACGAATCTGAAGCCAAAGTTTGGTTCTCAACTCTTAATTTCTTCCCAACTCCGCCGCCCACATTGTAAAAATCGACAACTTGCATTAAGTTCTGGAAAACACCGTTGTGCATATAGGGCTTTGTTTTAGCAGTATTTCGCAGGGTTCCAGTCCGAAATGCATGCATGGTTTCATAAGCAGAATTTATTATATACCGTCCGCTATCTGCACCAAATGTGCGATACAAACTATCATCAGGCACCCCAAGCACTTCGAATTCTGAATTTACATAGGGTGGTTTCACGCCGTTAAAAAGTGGCAAAAAATGGCATGTTGCACATTGGGCTTTGCCCATAAACAAATTAAATCCATCGATTGCAGGTTTGTCTATTTCCGCATTCTTGTTCATCGCGTCATCAAAAGGAGCTAAACCTTTGCTAAATTTACTATAATAAAGTGTAATAGCCGACGCGATATGATCCATATTTATTTTGGGTTCCCATGGTGTATATTTTGCAAGTTTTGTTAAGGATTCTTTATATTCTTTGCAACTTAAAATTTTTGTTAAAATATCCTTTTCCGTTCCGCCCATTTCAAGGCGATTTAACACCACTGCTTTTGTCTGCCGTTGCAAAGTAAAATGCATCCCATCCAACATTAACAAGTGATTAAAATTTGCATTTATGAGAGACGGTGTATTGCGCAAAAGCGAATGAACCCCATCATATTGCAAGGCTGTTTTTGCTACAGTATCTGTGAAAAATTCGCCCGATTTGTGGCAGGATGCGCAGGATCTTCGGTTATTTCCCGATAGTATTGGATCGTAAAACAACAACTTTCCAATGCGATCAATTTCCGCCAAAACATAGGGGTCATTGACTCTAGAATAAATCCCCTTTTCATTCTGTCCTTTGTATAAGTTTTTACTAAAAATAGCAGTGGCATCATTGTTTAAAGTATAATCAACCAGACTGTGGGAAACAATGCGGTATTTTTTAATCAATTCTTGATTTTTTGCAAACAGCGGATTTATAAAATCACGGATGAATGTATAATGGTCGAAAAGGCCTGGGGATTTGGGTTGACTTTCAACAAATTCAATACACTTAGCATATTGCGCCAAATATTCTTGGGCAAAGGGAGTTGAGGGAAAATCCCGGTTAAATTCAGCATAAATTTCATTCACGGATTTTAAAGCAACGAGCAATTCAGGGATTACCTCTTCTTTATTTGGGCATTCAAACCCTGTCGTATATAGAGTTGCTAGATTAAGCAAAAACAAGCGATTGCAGAGGAATGCATGTTGGAATGAATTGAGGGTGCCGGTGGTAGAGTCTGCCAAGTAAATAGGCATAACTTCTATGGATGCGCTTACCAATTGCAATAAAGTATCTTTTTGTATGGCATCTTCCGCAAGACAAAGGCTTGCCAAAGCCAATCCTGCCCCTAGCCGTTTGTATGGTTTTTCAGACTTTTCAAATACTTCCGTTTCCCATTCTACTGGCAACGGACCATTTATTTTTTTATAGGCGAGTGGATCTAAATAACGCAACCAAAAATCGGCTGCTTTCATGGCATACCTGGCTTCCTTTAATTTATTTTGGATTTCAATTTTATCCTGATTTGAAGAAAGACTACTGGTTTTTATGGTTTGCCACAATGTAACTTCATTTGCTTTTAACGCGTTCATTTTTTTAGCGTAAAATACAGCGTAAGAATTTACCCGCGGTGAAGTCCTAAAAGAAAACAAGATGACAACAGCCAAAGACAAATAAAAACCACAGATCCATTTGAGCATAATAAGGTTGCAAAGAAAGCAATCAAAATTTTAACGCAATTTGCCACAATGTGAACTATTTGTTAGGATTTGATTACCACAATACGCGGCATAAGGATTAATTATTTAATTTAGTATTGGTTTGTTAATTCTTTAAGATTTAAACATTTGCCAGCCTTCATATATTAAGGAGAGACTGAACGGATCAATAAAGGAATTAATCCAGTAAATTTATTATTTTACAATCCCAGAATACAATTTCATAATAACAAACTAATTATTTAATCAACTTATAGGCATGTAAGGGAAATATTAAAGGTAGAATATTGCGTCGTAAAACAAAACTCAATTTTATATGAAAAAACTCTATGCAAAAGCAATCATCACCATGGCTGTCTTGTTGCTAACTCAAAACAAAAGTAAGGCGCAAATCACATTGCTGCAGGACTTCTCTAACAAAAATTCCGCCACAATCGGAACTTATCAGGGAATTAAATTCCGTGAAGGTGGATTTTCGGGATTGTTTCCCATTCCAAATACAGGAGGCAAGGAATTCTGGACCGTATCAGACAGAGGTGTAAATGTGGATGGTGCATTTGCAAATCCATCCACTTGTAGACCGACTTATGACAAGATTTATGCATTCCCAAGTTATGCACCAAAAATTCACCGCATTCGCTTGAAGGGTGACTCAGTTCAAATTTTACAGACTATAACTATTAAGAGGCCAAATGGCACACCTGCAACAGGAATTATTAATCCAGCAGGTTTTGGCAGCACAGTTTTAGAAGCAGCGAGCACGGATACCGTACTGAATTGTGCAAATTTTAATTTAAAAACAACAGCAAAAGATATCTGGGGAATTGACTCTGAAGGTATACTTGTAGATGCCGAAGGAAATTTCTGGATTTGTGAAGAAGGCGGACCCACCATTTGGAAAGTAAACCCGAACGGGGTTGTATTAAAAAGATACACTCCATATGCCAACCTCGCTGGAGCACAGGCTGAAGACGTTCAAATTGATACTTGTTTCAAGTATCGTAAAAACAACCGCGGATTTGAAAATATTGCCATTACTCCGAGTGGTAAAATAATAGCTATTATTCAAAGCCCAATTTTGTTCCCAAACAAAACCATTGGCGAAGGAACTCGCATTCATCGCATACTTGAAATTGACCCTATTACCAATGCACAACGCATGTTTGTGTACCTAAACGATGGTATTATTGGAGCATCTGGATCCAATCAAATTCGCTTAAGAGATTGGAAATTGGGCGATATGGCTGCCATTAATGACTCAACTTTTTTGGTGTTGGAAGCGGCTATCCGGGGTACTTCGGATTTTAGACGTTTGTACCAAATAAACTTGAACGGTGCAACTGCTGTAAAATCTGGATATTCATACGGTGGTCTTACTCTTGAAAATTTAATTGATTCTGCAGGATTGGCCTTGCAAGGCATTAAGGCTGTGCGAAAAACTTTGGTTATGAATTTATTAAGCAATGGATGGCCAGTTTTGTTAGATAAGGCAGAAGGATTGGCTATTCTCAACGACAGCACCATTGCCATCGGCAATGACAATGACTACAGTCAATTTTCGCTGCTCGAAGATGGAATTGCAACCGCAACCACCAATACTTCACATGTTATCATTTATGGACTAAAAGGAAATAGCAAATTAAAAAACTACACACCATCTAAACAACTTTTGGGAGGTGGTATTACTGGACCTAGCACATCTCAATCACCGTATTTGAAGGCTACCGCGAAAGATGCTTGGTTTGCCTCTATTCTTACTGCAGGTGATCAAGTGGGCGGTTATAAAATGACGGGTATACCTGATGGCGCTGGTGCTTATGACAATGGCAACGGAACATTTACTATGTTGGTTAACCATGAAATTCCAACTGGGGGCGGAGTTGTAAGGGCTCACAGTAAAAACGGCGCATTTGTATCCAAATGGACCATAAACAAATCGGATCTAAGTGTTATTTCTGGCAGCGATCTAATCCAAAATGTGTATCTGTATACTCCAGGCGCTGGATATGTACTTTCAAATACAGCTGCAAAAGCATCATTTGGTCGCTTTTGTTCTGCAGACTTGCCTGAAGTCACTGCTTTTTATAACAGCAGCACCGCCTTGGGAACACAAGAACGCATTTTTATGAACGGTGAAGAATCGGGTGCAGAAGGCCGTGCCTTTGCACATATTTTAACTGGCACAAATGCTGGGACTACTTACGAATTGCCGGGTCTCGGAAAATTCTCATGGGAAAATTCAGTAGCTTCTCCGGCAATGTCAAACAAGACTATCGTTGCAGGTACAGACGATGCAACTCCTGGTCAGGTGTACATTTATGTTGGTACAAAAACCAATGCCGGAACTGAGATAGATAAAGCTGGTTTAACCAATGGCAAGCTATTTGGTGTTGCAGTTGCTGGTCTAACTACTGAAATAAGTGGTTCTATTCCTACCGCAAATACAGCTTTTACCATGGTAGATCTTGGTAACATAAAAGATTCTACCGGTGCAGCTTTAGATATATTAAGTACATCTAAAAGTGTAACAAAATTTTTGCGCCCTGAAGACGGTGCATGGGATCCTTCCAACGCAAATGATTTTTACTTTGTAACTACCAATTCATTTACTGCACCAAGCAGGATGTGGAGATTGCGCTTTGCGGATATCAACAACCCTGAAAATGGCGGAACAATTACTGCGGTGCTTGATGGCACTGAAGGACAAAAAATGATGGATAACATTGGTTTTGATAATACTGGACGTGTTCTTCTTCAGGAAGATATCGGAAACCAAACTCCACTTGGAAAAATTTGGCAGTATAATACCACCACCGATCAACTGGTTCAAGTTGGCGAACATGATCCAACAAGATTTTTAATAGGTGGTTCTAGCTTTTTAACCCAAGATGAAGAATCCAGTGGAATAATTGATGCACAATCCATACTGGGTCCAGGAATGTTCTTGCTCGTAGATCAAGCGCATTATACAATAGCAGGTGAAGTTTATGAAGGCGGCCAATTGTTGGCTTTGTATAACCCTGAAACGGCGCTAATGAATCCTGAAATTGGAGTTCAAGGAAATAGTCTTAACATTCTCATGGCTGATACATTCCCATCCCTTTCAGACAATACGGATTTTGGTTACACCAGCACTAGTAGCGCGATTGCCAAATCTTTTGTAATTAGAAATACGGGTGCAGGTCCTTTGAACATAACCAGTTTCGCAATATCTGGAACGAATGGTTCCGATTTTAGTGTGGTTGGCTTGCCAAGTTTCCCATTGCAAATTGGCGCCAACAGCTTGTATACTTTGGTTGTGAGATTTGCACCAAGCACAGTTGGATCTAAAAAGGCGATGATAACCATCAATAGCAGCGATTATAATGAAAGGAACTATAACTTTTCACTTGCAGGCACTGCATTTGTTAGCGGTCCAACAGGTCCTTCTAGTTCTCAATCTCCCTATTTGGTTGGCGTTAGTACCGGAGTAAGTTTTACTTCCATCCTTACTGCAGGCGATGCAGTTGGAAGCTATAAGATGGCTGGAATTCCTGATGGTGCTGGTGCTTTTGACAACAATAACGGCACCTTCACCATGTTGGTTAATCATGAAATTCCTAGCGGCAGCGGTGGGATACGTGCACATGGTCAAAAAGGTGGATTTGTTTCAAAATGGGTAATTAATAAATCCAATTTGTCCGTTGCAAGTGGAAGCGACCTAATTAAAAATGTGTATTTCTATGCCAAAGGAACTGGCTATACGTTAGCCAATACTGCCAATCCAAATGCAAAAGGTATGTTTAGTAGGTTTTGTTCTGCAGATTTGCCAGAGTCCAGTGCATTTTATAACAGCATAACTGGATTGGGTTCTAAAGAGAGAATCTTTTTAAATGGAGAAGAATCTGGAACTGAAGGTCGTGCATTTGCGCACATTGTAACTGGAAGCGCTGCTGGTAATTCATACGAACTTCCTGCATTGGGCAAGTACTCTTGGGAAAATGCAATTGCTAGTCCTTTTATGACCAATAAAACCATCGTAGTAGGTACAGATGATGCAACCCCAGGACAAGTTTATGTATACGTTGGTAGCAAAACCAGCAGTGGCACGGAGGTAGATAAAGCCGGTCTTAACAATGGTAAATTGTACGGCGTAGCTGTTACAGGACTTGCTAATGAAGTAAGCGTAGGTGTTCCTACGGCTAATACTCCTTTTACACTTGCAGATTTAGGTCTCATGCAAGATTCCACAGGCGCAAGTCTTGAAATTATAAGCAATGCAAAAAGTGTAACCAAATTTCTTCGCCCAGAAGATGGTGCTTGGGATCCTGCTAACCCAGCAGATTTCTATTTTGTAACCACCAACTCTTTTACTACCCCTAGTAAGCTTTGGAGATTGCGTTTTACAGATATAGCCAACCCAGAAAATGGCGGTACCATTACTGCAATTTTGGATGGCACTGAAGGTCAAAAAATGATGGACAATATTGGCATTTCTGGTTCTGGACAGATTTTGATTCAGGAAGACATTGGAAACCAAGCTCCTTTAGGAAAAATTTGGCAGTACAATTTGTCCAATAAACAATTGACGGTTTTGGCTGAGCATGATGGCTCCAGATTTTTAACTGGCGGTTCTAACTTCCTAACACAAGATGAAGAAGCAAGTGGAATCATCGATGCACAGAGCATCCTTGGACCTGGCATGTTCTTGTTGGTTGATCAAGCTCATTATTCAATTTCTAGTGAAGTGTATGAAGGTGGACAGATATTAGCCATGTTTAATCCAACTTCATTTAATAGCCAATCTGAAATTGCTGTTACTGGAAGCAATGTGAACATTGTGGATGGTGACTTGGTTCCTGATGCTGCTGACAACACGGATTTTGGATATACTGGGGTTGGTACAATAATTTCGAAAACATTTGTTATTAAAAACACCGGTGCAGGTTCTTTGAATATCTCAAGTATCAAAATTAATGGATTAAATGCTTCAGAATTTTCAATCAACGGAACACTTAATTTCCCGCTTGTTTTAGCCACAAATGCTACACAATCTATAACCCTTAATTTCACACCTCAAGGCAATGGAAACCGCGTTGCAACTTTGCAATTGTTGAATAACGATTTGGACGAATCTTTGTTTGATTTTGCCGTTCAAGGACAAGGTGTGACTCCAGAAATTAATTTACTTAGTAACGGAAATACAATTAACAGCGGTGATCAGACTCCAGGAATCGGCAACAATACCGATTTTGGTTGGGCCGACTTAAGTGGAACTGGTGTAACAAAATCATACCAAATTCAAAATACAGGTTTGACTGCTTTGAAAATTTATTCCATTCAAATTATAGGTAACAATGCTTCTGATTTTGTTGCATTAAACCTTCCTGTTTTCCCTGCTTCCATCGCCCCATTTAGCACACTGAACGTTGACGTTAAATTTACGCCAACAGCAACTGGAACTAGAATGGCCAAATTGATTGTAGCAAGCAACGATGCAGATGAAGGAAGTTATGAATTTGTTATTGCGGGCAACTTGTCTACATTAAAAAACAACGTAATTGCTGTCGAAAACAATGTTCATTTGTATCCAAATCCAGCCAATGAATTCACAAATATTTTAGTGAATTTAAGCAAGGTTTCAACAGTACAAATTCTTGTGAAAGACATTCAAGGTAGAATCATTTCTCAAAACAATTTTAATTCAACTTCCCTTGGTGAAAACCAATTTAAAGTTCCTACAAATAATCTTGCCGATGGATTGTATATTGTAGAAGTAAAACTTGAATCTGGAATGTATCCAATTAAATTGATTATAAAACATTAATTCTTTTCTCTACTTTTTTAAAAAGGGCACTCCATTTGGGGTGCCTTTTTTTTTTAAAAATTTATACTAAACAATAAAGCAATTATATTTGCCGACCTATGCATTTGCTATTCAGACACAACAACTATTTTGTAAAAGAACATGTGGGCATGTTTAAAGCTTCAAACAACTACGATGTTTATGACCCCGCAACAAGTCAAATGATTCTGACCTGCCGTGAACCCAAGTTGGGATTTTTTACAAAATTTTTTAGGTTCACAGAATACAAAAGAATGACCCCATTTGAAGTGGTTATTTCTCAACCGAATGGGAACCCACTTGTAACGGTGAAACGCGACTTTACCTTTTTCAGAAGTGTGGTTTATATTTTTGATGAGTCCAACAAATTGCAAGGAACATTCAGGCAAAGAATGCTTTCCTTGGGAGGCAAATTTGATATTTTGGATGAGAACAATCAAGTGCAATGCACGCTTCAAGGAAAATGGTCCAGTTGGGATTTTACTTTCGTGCGAAACGAAGAGATAATTGCGCGTGTTTCAAAAAAATGGGCAGGAATGGGCAAAGAATTGTTTACCTCGGCAGATAATTATATGCTTGCCATTGAACCCACAGTAAACGAGCAGGACGATGTGCGAATTCTTATTATCGCTGCCGTTATGTGCATTGACATGGTGCTGAAAGAGTAAATGCAATGCCGGATTCTTAATTTTGCCCCAAAATATTTAAATCTATTTCGGTTTATGCATTGTTTTGAAAAAAATAACGAAACTAAAACGGGATATATTATGCCTATGTAATGTGTAGAATACACTGCTGCCTAAATTTGAAAGAATACAATTGGCTCTATTTGTGAACATTTGCACCCTAAACATCCTCAGATTCCATTCTAAAAGTAGATAGGGCTGAGCTTCGGTAGTTTATCTCAATTTGCATAAATATTGCATTCTAATATATAATTTCGCATATTTGCATCAATATAGACGGGAACGACGATTTGGCAATTGGAGGTGTATTTGCTGGCATTGTAGATTTTGATCCAGGAACTGTAAAAGAAGAAAAAAGTACAGCTAAATCAGGTATGTTTTTGACAAAATGGTCTAACAATGCCGTATTTCAATGGGTAAATATGATTGAAGTAAGTGCAAATTCCACCTCTTTTATTCGAAAAATAGGGTTTGATGGGATGAATAATATCTCCATTTCAGGCACCTTTACTGATAGTGTAGATTTCGACCCACGTTGGGGAATATCCAACAAACTTGGTTCAGGTATATATACTTCTAGTGTTTTTAATGTCAAATACGACAATTTAGGGGCATTACTGATTGCCCGAAAAACCATAGGTTCTAACAAACTACCAATAACCCTTGGTGGAAGTATTTTAAGCAACAGTGGCGCATTATACGAATTTGGCGGATTTGGCGATTCGGTCTATTTCTTTGACTCAAAACCCTCAAACTTGGTAGTTTCTTCAGGTTTTGGAGATGGTTTTATACAAAAAATTACTTGCGACTTAGACAATAAAATTTAAGCCATTGGAAATACTTTAAAGGCTACAAAATCTGGAATCAAATACCAATGGATCTCTTGCAGCGACAACAAGCCAATTGCTGGCGAGACAAACCAAACTTTTATTCCTAAGGTGAATGGAAATTATGCCGTATATGTATCGGTCAATGGTTGCACTAAATTGTCAAAATGCGGGCATTTGCCATCAATGAAATTAAGGATGCAATTGCCATACAGACTGAGATTTACCCGAATCCGGCAAATGATTTATTGCAAATTATGAGCCTGTTAGAGATAGAAAATATAAAAATTTATAATCCCCAAGGAAACTTGCATTTCACTGCCATAAAGCCAGGAAAAAGTATGGATATTTCTTTTTTATCTTCAGGTTTTTATTTTATAAAACTACAAGACATAAATGGCAATATTTCAGAACATACGCTAATAAAAATGTAAGGTATCAATTTTTTTGATTGTAAAGAATATATTGTGCTATCTAATATAAATTAAGGTTTATTTACACTTAAATATCCCTACTGTCATTTAACTAGAACACCCAGTGGGGAAGACATTTGTGTTTCAGTATCATCTTTAAAATATACTTTAATCGCATAAAAATACGTTTCATTTAACACTACTTTGGAATCATAAATAAAACTTTGTTTCAACGATACATCCAAAGGCATGCGACCAATCTTGTCAAATTCTTTTCCCTTGTAAATTATAATTTTCGAAATATTCTCCATCGAATAATCCCAGCCCAGCTTTACGCTGCGTAAAAAACTATCATACTGAACTGTAAATATTTTAACTGCCGGTTTGTAATAATTTACATACGACTTTAGCACCACACTATTGGAATTGGGTGACACATTATTGGTGGCATCTACTGCAGTTATATAATACTCATATTCTTCCTTAGGAACAAAATTCCTATCGCGGTATATACTGTCTTTTGTATTCAAAGAAGTGGCTATCAATTTACCTGTTTTGCGACTTTTTCTATATAAATAATGCCTTTCTACATCAATACTACTGCTCCGTATCCACTGAATAATAAAAACTGAGTCGGCAACCGAATAGGCTTTAATTACGGGCGAAACGGGCGGCAACGTGTCTGGACGTAATACTTTAACAATTTCAGAATTTTCTGAAATATTGAATCTTTTATCTACTGCAACAATTTTATAAAACACCTCTCGATTCAACATTTTCAAGGAAAGCGTATCATAAAATACAGTATCATAAAATGGTATATTAACAATTCCGCCAAATTCATTTTTTTCTGAATTTGAAAAATAAATCAAATATCCGTCTAAGTCTTTTTCCTTATTCCAATTCCAGGTGAGTGTTACAACCCCCTTTTTATTCACTATGGCCTTCAAGCCTTCAGGTTTAGCAGGTGTTGTATTGTCATTCAATTGATAAAAAGCCTCAGTAAAACTGCTATTGCCTGCCGTATCAAATACTTGCAAAAGGAAATAATAATCTGTTTTTTCTGATATGGGTTTGAAAATAAATTTATTTTGAGTTATGGGCAATAAAGCTTTTGTTACTGGCTCATAAGGGTCTTCATCACTATGTTTAATGCCAATAGCAGCGCCCAATTCTCCATTTTTTGTTCCTATATTTTTCCATGATAAAACCAAAGTTTGATCCGTATTTTCCCTAACATCAAATCCAGTTGGAATGGGTGGTGCGGTTTTATCTCGGCCACAAGCAATCAATATAGGACTAAACTTACTGCGGTTGCCATACATATCCACTGCATAAACTCGGTATTCACCCAATTGATAATTGACAACGCTATCACTAAAAAACAACATCGGAGTTTCACCTTGTCCAACTGGAATTACCATTGGTGCGCGGTTCAATTGTTCGAATTTATTTTTATTTTTCTCAGATTTTTCAATGAAATAAGCCGCGTATTTTTTATCAGATTTCCAAAATATTTCCACCACTTTTTCCTTTTCAACAGCATCAGGCCTCTGCAAGGTTTCAGGTTCAAACAATTCTTCTCCTATCATGAAAAATAAAGTATCAGAAATATTGGCAGTATTTTTTATATAAATACGATAAAGCATCGTTTCACCCCTTTCTGGATTTTTATCAGCAAAACGCAAATTACAAAAGTCGGCAGCAACGGTATTCAAATCTGCCGACAGCGATGCATTCATCCACAAATAATTCAAATCCTGATCTGATGTCATGCCATCTTCTATACTCGCTACAGGTGTTTTCGAAATGGCTTGCATTTGTTGAATTGACGCCGCCGCCAAAATGATTTGCTTATTCGGGTTTACTTTCGAAATTTGCCAGCTTTCTATTGGCTTTGGTTTTAATTCAGACAGCAGCTTCCATTCTGCTTCAAGACCCCGCTTCTTCTCTACCATTACACTGCCAGAATTAATTTCCAAAAAAGATTGGTAGTTTTTTCCATTCCAACGCAGCACGATAGAATCTCCATAATTACGCGCATTGCCTATCAAAAAAACAGTATCTATTTGGGCTTGAACTGTTGAGAAAAAGATTAAAAAAAGCAATCCGGAAATGATATAATTTTTCATAATGAAAAGCTGGTATAAGTTGTGGTAATCGTCTTGGCAATGGGAGCTAGAATATTGCTATTTATATACAACTTTTTCACTGGGGCAAAATTATTGCCTTTTGGATGCAAGGCAATGGCAAATCTCTCGGAAACAATTGGCATTTTCAATGTATACGCAGACTTGCTTGCCCTGATTACCAACTCTCGTTCTTTTGGTGTTAAATCCATATACCACGAAGTGTTAGAAGAAATAATTCGTGATGCCAAAGATTTCAACCTTGTAAAATCTGAAGTCATGAGTCTGAAATGGCTATATTCTATATTAAGCAAGCTGCCAATTGTGGGAGTGCTGGCGCTGGTAGTTGTGGTGGTTACTGTATAAGGATTTGGAGTAAGTGATGAACTGCTCGATACTGTTCCCGATACTGGATCTAATGTAAGCCCATTGTCTATTAAAAGGTTGAAATTTGATGTAGATACACCTGCAAGTTCCAATCTTTTAGCAACCAGCAATTGCCCTTGCAATTGAACTATGCGGGTATCAGCCATTCTAAGATCGAAAGAAAACGCCAATGAACTATTTGGAATACGTTTGAAAACATGTTCATCCAATAGGATATCAGCACCTACCAATTGCCTGGTTCTATCATTAAAAGTCGAGGTAAACGTGGTTCTCTTTCTCTGCAATGAATCACCTGCTTTCCAAACTTTTGGCCTGTAAAAACCAGTCATCCACGTGTTGTCGTCAATAGCGTTATTGGAACAAGAAAGCACCATAGATGCGGGTAGCGTAAAATTTCCAGAGCTCAATACATAGGAAGAACTTTTCAGTTCATAGTCTTCAAATGGCTCGTTGGTTTTGGCAATCACATTCACATCCGATACAGTTGGGAAAGTATAAGCAGAATTCAACAAAACCAATTGTGAAATTTTGTCCCTTATGGTGCGATACTTGCTTGCTTTGAAAACGAATGAATACATCATCAATCTGCGGTCTACCTGGTCTGCAGCAGTCCTGGTTCTAATGGAAACCTCCCCCAATGGATTGTAGACAGTGCGAGGAATATTTGCCAAGCCTGAACCTGGAATCCTTTCTTTGACAATGCGGAATTGAAACAATCCAAAAGTATCGAGACGAGAAGGCAACGGAAATAAAATTTCATTTCGCACAAATCTCAATGGCACCCGAACGGTATCTCTAGGATTTCCGGCGCGCGCATACAACCCGTAATACACATTGTATCCATTGATGAACTGAACCTCGCGCAATGAACCAGATGGCGCTAGCGTGCCTGTAAAGAACAAAGTCTGAACATCAGTCCTGTTGCACACTATCTTAGCGGTAGTATAGTCACCCGGTTTGAAATATCGTTCACCTTCCAACGGTGTTGTATAAGAAACATAATCCGATTGGAATGTGGCAACCGCTTCGGTTCTGAAACGCACAGAAAACACAGTATCCCATACTTTATCTCTGGTGCGCATATATGGCTCCCAAACATTGGTGTTTATGTTAAATCGTTCTACAAAAAACCTTGCAGATAAGGTATGAAATGTAGAACCATCGCGCAAGAAAGAATCTGGTCTAATGGCTAAATCCATTCCATTGTCTGAAGGAATGATGTTTATTCTTCTATTTCTTAAGTTGCCATCATCCCTTAATCGGATGTAATCATACTTTACCCTGATTCTCTCACTCACATTCACAACTTTACCATCAGATAATACTTTGGTACCTCTGAAAGTATCTTCCTTGTTTAGTGCAAAATTCAAAGCAATGGTTGGCTCAACACCTACCAATACATTGGTTGCATCTTTGGCTGGCTTCACATCTGCTACTATATTGCCAAAAGAGACAGTGCTTTTAGCAATTGCAGGCTTGCATCGATCATCCTCTGCCAATTCAAAGTTAAATCTCTTAGAACCTTCAACCAAACCACCCAATACAGAATAATTGGCAGCGAACTGCCCTTTAAAATAGTATGGATTCATCAAGCCTGCATCTAGCAGCATTGCGGCATTCAGCTCTGCCGCTAAGATATCACCCTGAAAAAATGGAGTATTTACATGTAAACCCAATGCACCATTTATCGCGGCATAAGCACGTCCCGTCATATACCATCCACTTAATCCATTTCTGGCCGGACAATTGATAGTTTGTGGCTTCAACATGCCATCCATGGCGAATTGCACTGACAAACCAGCGTAAAACATTCCCAGTTCCACCTTCTTTTCAGGCACTGTAGCGTCCACACCGCCAAGCACTACAAAACCTGTAGTTGCTTCAGCGGCTCTACTTGATGGCAAAACAATACCTGCTTGCTGTATTTTAGTAACCAAACCAGCGTCCATTGGTGGCAATTGCTTTGGCAACTTATTGCCCATCATAAAATATCCGCCAGATTCAAACAGCAATGAAGTTCCTGCATAAAAACCAAAGCCCATGCGGCCTTTGGCAACAAATGGATTTCCGAGTTTTATATGCCAATTGTCATTGCGTTTATCCATGAGTAAATCTACTGACCCAGCTATATAATACGTTTTGCCAGAAATTGTGGTATCCATTCGCCCTCTCACTGCTCCACCACCCACATTTACCAGTGCCGTCATTTTGCCAATTAATTTATTATTGTCTACATCTATGGTAGTATTGCCATTGATCAATACTTGCGCCGTTGCTTTATCCAATTGGGTCATCCACAAATTACCTTCAATGGAAAGTTTGCTTAATCCGCCCTGATTGTTGATTTGCGCATACAAACCTACATCTCCAAACAAAGGCGAGCCTGGAGGACCTGTAAGACCCAAGGCAGCACCAAATCCAAATAGCTGATTAGAAGCAGGAACAAAACTGGCGCCACTTGGTGATTTGCCCAATTGAAAACCCGCCGCTGAAGCGGTTGCATCTCCAGAAGTTCTGTTCATTTTGTACCAAAATTCGCCAGAGAAGGAATTTGCATATATCACATTGGCGGAAAAATCTATTGGAATTGGTGGAAACTGTGCTTTGGCGCCAAACATCCAATATCTCATGCCCCCAATTTCGCCAAACATTCCAGTTACGCCTACGCCAAGGACAGGGGTTGTTGCAACCACTACACCAGCAATTCCATTGCCATAAACAGGATCATTGGCTATAAATGCAATTCCGCCTTTAATGGTAGCGGCACCAGACAATTTCACGTCTATATTGATGGTATCTATGTCCAACCCAATTGGCATTGCAGTAATTCCACCATTTTGTGGTTTTAAAGCCATGTATAATCCCAGTCCACAGCTTCCGCCAATTGCATTGCCACCAGCATCCGCAACGTTTACTACCAATTTGAATTTTATTCCAATACGCGGCAAATTGTAGCTCCTATCCAAGTCAAAAATACAGGATCTTCCTACAATTGTATTCAACGCAAAATCTTTAATCGAAATGGGAAATCCTCCGGCCTTTTGCACACCTGAAATAATTGGCGCAGGTGCAGTAGAACCAGATGGAGCTTGATTGTTGGCAATCAGTCGATTCATATCCATGCCACCAAGTCGGTCAAGTTTAAATTCGAATGAATCTAACGTAAAAAATGCCGTTTTAAATTTCAGTCCTTCAAATGGCAGCGAGCCCAATCGTATGTCTTTCATTCCCGCTACATTGTCTGCACCCAGCGCTATATCTCCATTAAAATTGGTTCTAATTCTTAGTGATTTATATTCCAATGCATTGCCAAGAATTTCAATTTTACTTGAAGGAGCCAAATTTACAGTGGCAAACATGGCATCAAATGATAACTGAGAAATCGTATTCAAGGAAAAATTAACCCCTAAAGAATCCTTTTTTCCTTTCTTTTCATTGGCAAGTTGTGCAGTTAGCAGAGCTGAATACCCCAAATCTCCTCCAAAAATTGGAACCCTTATTTTTCCACTAAATCCAGCATTGGTAGGAACATTATTCACGAAAGCAAAACCAAAATTATCCAATGAATACTTCCAACCGCCAAATGTACCATTGTCGATGGTCAATATATTTTCTACAGAAAAGCGACCAGTAAATCCAGTGCGGTCTAAGATAGCATTTCTGCCAGCAAATGAGAGATTGGAGAGTGTATCTTTCTCATTCAAAAAGTAGGGTAACCCTATGCTGAGTTCTTTAACATAAAGTCCACGCCAAGTGTTGCTGCGATCGCCTTGATAATCTAGAGGAAATTCCATGCCCTGGGGATTTGCCAAATCTGAAAAATCCAATGCTACAACGCGGCTGGAAAAAGTAAAGCCTGGCAACATGGTTAGCTCGTAAGTTGTGTCTAAATCCAATGATAGCAGCCAATTGCCTCCAGAAGCGGCCATTCCATGTCCCAATGCACGCAATCTGCGCTTCGCAACTCTTTGTTTGCCAACCACGGGAATAGCCACTACCCTGCTGATGTCCGCTGCCACCTTTAGATCAATGCCTTTAAACCCGCTACAATCCCACAATACTCGTGTGCCAGAATTACCAAATTTACCTGTTGTATCCAAATCCCTGCCCATGATTGTAAAGAATCCGTAGCCTTCGCCCATTGGAATTTTCACAGATCCCATCAATTCCAGTGACCCTCCGCTTGACAAGTCGGCAAGCCCTTTTGGCGTAAGACAAAGTCCGCTGCCACCAAAACCCATATAGTTTCTAAAATTCGGCAAGTCAATCAACAATACTGCGGCGGCATTAAAGGTGGCTTCTGTAGGGGTGAAATTGATATCTGTTATGGCGATTGTATGAGGATAATTATCTACTTCCTTGCTCAAGCCAAATGGCAGTGTAATGTCTTGACCTGAAAGTATATCAAAAGCCAAATTCAACGGACTATTTAAATAGTCATAAATTTCATTCAATTGATCGGCCTCCGCAGTTCTGCCATTCACAACATCTGAAATGGTATCTGCAAATTCATTGAAAACCTCTCTGTTAATAGCACTTACATTCCTAACAATTTTGTCGCGAATTTTATCCAATAAACTATTCCCGGTTGTGGTTCCACTTAAATTGGAGATAAAAGCATCTGATTTATATTCGGCTTTTACCAAACCAATTATCATTCGCTTTTGCGCATTCACCTGTATATCTGTAAATTTCACTGCAATAGGACCTGCGAGCAGACTGCAGGTTATACTACCAGTGCCACCATATGTTTTAGCGCTTGTGTTTTCTATAATCGTTTTTACTTTCATAGAAAATTGCCCTACAGAAATCACATCATTTACTTTCACAACGCCAGCAACTGGTAAGGTGGAAACACCTGTCATATTGAAACGACAAGCCAGTCCGCAAACAGCAGTATCAATTGTAGAAACACTATCCGTTAATTCAAAACTATCTATGCTGCTATACTTATAATTTTTGCGTGTAAGATTTAGAAAACTCAAAGAAGCATCGGCATCAAAATCATCCGAATGCTCTAATTGGTATTGTATTATCGCCTTCTGTTGAACGAAATAATTTTTATGTATACTATTATTAGAATCCAATGCCGTTGGATTGCTCCAAGTAATTCTGTAATAATATTTCTTTCCGGCAGGTAGATCTATTTTCTCTTTTTTAATACTATAAAAATCATTGATGATTCGTTCCTTAGAACCTGGCACTGTATATTTTTCTACCAAACATTTTGATTTGGTATAAACCAAAGAATCGAAGTTCTTATTCAATGACACTTCTATATTCCACTGTTGCGCTGTAAATAGCGACTGCCATTGTTTCCAAGCACCCGATGTTTCAATTTCAGGCAATATTTTCGCTGGTTGTATGGATGGACGAAATGTTATTTCCAATTTATTCGCGGGCACTTTTTTACCCGCCATTTTTTCAATAATCTCTGGTGTTCTCATTCCTATATGAAATGAAGAATTGAAAGACATTTGACCCAATTTATTCTCTGTACTTACTGGAGAATTAAGGGTTAATAAATCCTGATTAAATAAATTTTCAAATGAATCAATAGAAATTTTAGGCGTTCCATTGGGATAAAAATATGCCACTTTTGCATTCCAATTTACTTCTTTATATGGATTCAAATATAGCATTCCTGAAAAATCAGGAGATTCAGCATTTACTGCATCTGGTTGAATATTTGCCATCCCTGCATATCTAGTCATTACCAAATTAACAAGATTCAGTTTACCTACGGCACTATTGCCAAGTGGAAACAAGCCTGATGAATTGGTTGTAAAAATTTGAAGGTGCGTTCTTTTGGCCGTCTCATTTAAAAATTGACTCATAATTGTGTTGCTGTTTGCATCATTTGCAGATGAACCATCAAACAATTGCTGTGCAGCTAGCTTATCAAAATAACTTTGAAAAGCACCGCGCATTGAATCATAAGACTTCTGCTTAAGCCTTTTGCTTGCGGTGTGATTTGAATCAATTAAATAATAATTATAATTTGAAAATGGCTCTAAATTGCTGTTAAATTTTGTCAAAGCCAACTTATACGCAGTATCAGCTGGATTTTTCCTAATTACGACGGGAGGATACAGAAATGGGATGGTATCTCCTGGAACAGGATATACAACTTCGAATGCTGGCGTTTGGGCCGCGCTAGGCTTTGTTTTCTTATTGTACACAAATGAATCAACTCTGCTATATTTATAATTTTTCCTAATAAAAAACATAGAATCAACGTCGAATTCTACACCCAAAATGCTTGCATTGGCAAGTACTGTACCCAAATTGGCGAAATACTGCCTCTTGTCTACTGAATCATTGCTATCAATGCTCACATTGCTCCAGGTTACACGCCAATAGTACTTACCAGTGTCTTTAACCGTAATCTGCTTATCTACTTTGGTATATAAATCAGCAACAATTGCTCCTTCTCCAGCATTGATATTGTATTGTTTTAATATTTTTTTACTTACAACCGTATCCAATTTGCTAAAATCTCTTTTTCTAGATATTTCAATATTCCATTGTTGGGCAACACTTAAAAATTCAAACTCCTTCCATGTTTCATTTTTCTCCACCACCGGCAAAAGCAATTTGGGTTTTTCAGATGGAAGAAAACTTAGACTAAATGTACATGAAGTATTAGACACGCTAACAATTTGACTGCCAATTAATTTTGGCGTTTTCATTCCCACATTAAAACTACCTGAGCCTGTTTTTAAACCCGTCTTCAACATTGCATTTCGCAATTCTTCAGATGTAAAACCATTGGTATGAAATTTATATGCGTAATCGCTAATACTTAAACCAGTACTATTGCTCGTGTTGAACAAACCAATTTTTGCAGTCCACTGAACATTGTTTCTATATGGTTGAATATATAATACTTTTTGAATATTAGGAAAATCAAGATTGGGTGCTGAAGATAAATATTGTGCCAATGCATGGTATTTAAATATATTATTTAAAAGCGCCATTTTGCCATTTGATGAATTTCCCAATGGTATATTTCTTCCATTGATAGCATGTTTTATTTGCACCCTAAATCTGCTGTTATTATCATTTAAACTCGCACTTGCATTTGCTATGAAACCAGATATAGGAACATCATCTCCATAATTCAATTGAAATCTTGCAGCTTCATCAAGATTTTTATTTATTAAGTTTAAAACTGTATCAATATCCTGAACCTGATTCAATTGGGTATTAACACCGGCATCGGTGGTTAATTTAATATGTTTGAATGATTCAATAGGTTCTAATCCGCTATTAAACTGGGTAAATACTATTTTATCATTTGAACCCAGATTTTGCAATTTATAAACCAAAGGTGGATAATGAAATGGCAATGTATCGTTATTCTCAGGGTAGGTTTGCTTTAGAATATAATCACCTACAGGCACTGTTTGTGCATCATTCTGAAACTCTACATGGGTTTGAGATCTGCCGCTATTCAAAAATTGAATGTGGGATGTAAAGGGTCTGCCCGGAATTACCTTATATTCAACTCCAATTATCCACCGAGTATTGCTATTTTCAGCAAAGTTGCCAAACTTACCTGCTGTAGCGATGGTATTTAATATGCCATTGCCTGCCAATGTATCGTGTCGGATAGACCTACTCAACAGCACCTCGCCCACATTGCTACTAAATATATCATCAGGTATGCTCGCGCTTTGGTGTAGTCTAATGATTTTGATGCGCGCTTCTATATCATCTCTATGAATAACTTGAGCCAATTCTGCCATATCAATATTCCATGAAATGGCATCCATGGCCTCACGGGTGCTTACAATTTCGCCCACAGTTGGATTGACAAACTCTACAGCTGGAATTAATATTGGCTGCACATCTATCATACAAAATGCTTTGAACGTGCTGAAGCCCTTATTTTTAAAGAGTGTTTTCTCATTGAGATCAACCACCTTGATTAACATAAAATAATTTTTATTGAAATCAAGTTCTACATCAGACGCATCTATTGTAAAGAAAGGAATGCTTGAATTTTTTCGAATGATTGGAGTGATTGTGTTGATTGCCTCCAACAAGCTGCTTTCTCTTTGCTGAGCAGGATTGATTACATTTTGTTCAAATATCATCAGTTCATACTCATAGCTGCTTCCAATATTGATGGCGGGCGCAGTAAACTGAATGTTATAATTTTGACCTATCAATCCATTTACCCCAATTTTCGGTATTTCAGAACCAAAACTATATTGAAGTAAATTGTTGTTAAACCTGATATCTGTTGGAGGATCGGTATAATTTACCTGAAAACTAAAACAGCCAGAAGGCGAACTGGAAGAAAGTGGCTTCGTAAACCCAGGTGAGTCAAAATCAAACGCCTGTAAACACACTTCATATATTCCGTCAGGAATGGTTCCGTCCAAAATCAAACTTTGAATATCGGCACCACTAATATTGAAATTATTTTGATTTAATTTTCCATAAAGATTGCTAACATCTTCTAGCACTATAAACCTAAACTCATTCGACTCTAGCTCAAGTGGATTATTTGGATTTACATTCTCTTTTATAGAAATATCAATTCCTTTGGCCGGATTCTTCAAAGTCAATTTGAATTTTAACCGCAATTTGTCGCCACTTTGATTAAACAAAGCAACACTGATATCATCCAATCTGCCTGGGTTTGTATAATCACTGATGAAAGGCGTAAACGGCGGCTTAATGCTTAAGTTTATAGACACTTGACCGAAAATTGTGCTTGCAAACAAACACATCAACAACGCACTGAAATATTTAAAACTGAAAGCCATATTGAATACTGAATCGTTGTTCGTTAAATGCTACGTTTGAAACAATACCTGTTGTATTTCTCATCAAACGGATTTGAGACTGCAAAGAATGACTTTTGCCAATTTTGGTTTGTATTGAAAAATTCGAGGTTAGAACATTTCCTTGTTTTTGCCCTTCCAAAAATCTTTCTGCAAAACTCAAATTCAACCCCAAGTTGAACTTGTTTTTCAAAAAATTCCTTCGTACAGATGTATTTGCATTGTGTGTATTTACATTTTGACCTGCCGCCTCGAAAGTGGCATATGCTGCGCCAAGCCCTATCTGTAATCCAGATTTTGCAAACTTGTGTTGCACATTGGCTCCGGCATTGAAAACTTTGCTGTTGTTAAATTTTCTTGTAAATATGTTCCTATCATCCGCTACTTGGTATTGCCCAAAGAAAGAAACTACATATGGCTTTTTAAGATCCCCTAGCATCAAACTCAAATTTCCATTGTAATTCTCGTTGATAATACTAAAAGTAATAGAGTCATTCATCTGCACCAAACCGTTGGTGCGTGTTGTACCAAAATTGCTATATCCGCCGCCAATACTGATTCGTTGTGCTGGCTGATAATTAATTTGTGTATTAAAAATATTTCGAACAGTGGTGTTCAACCTTTTTCCACTTACGTTATCTGTATAAAACCCATAAGAGCCTGACAGCCCAAATTTGCCTTTGAACAGGCGCACAGAAGGATTGGCAGTAAATTCTTTGATATCATCCTGAAGCAAATTGATACCCAACGATTGATAATCGCTGCTCACCTGTCTTGCCCTAACAGAAAAAGACCAATTGTCAAAATTAACGCCTGTAGCGACATGACCTGCAAATGCACCATAAGTAGTAGTATTCACCCTAATGAATTTGTAAATAGTGCGCAAATCTTTGGTTTCTTTGAGTGTGTCATTTAGCACATTTCTAGTCATTACACTTACTGCCAAATCGCTTTCTACAAACCATCGCTTGAAAAAAGTAAGTTTAAATCTAGGACTAATGGTAACATTGTCAACCGGTTTAATTGTTTCAAAAAATGGAGTTGATTTCAGAGAATTGGGGTCATCTTTCCCTCTAAAATATATCAAATCGAAATAACTTTGATCAGTACCGTAGCCCAATTTGGCGCCATAACCAATTCGTTTGTATGATGGAAGTATGACACCAAAATTGCCATTTCCTGTATCGGCTTCAACTGCTGGATTAAAAACACCGTAAAATGCACCCAGTCTGACTTTGCCGGGTTTCAACTCTATACCCACACCATTGAACACAACACCAGAAACGGTGTACTCTGAAAAATTCATGCTGCGGTAACCCAAATGCGTGGTAGCCCATTTGTAGTATGGACTGGCACCTGTAAAATTATAATGAAACGGATGTGTTAGACTTCTGCCTGTTTCGCTATAGGTAAATGAAAAGGGAATGCTGATTCCATAAATTTTCACAAACGGAGAACCACTTACATACCAATTCCAAGGGGCCATTCTTTTGGTTGCTGCGTTACTATTGTAAAAGGAAGTGCCGAAACCCACACTCCCACCATACTCAAAAGGCTTGCGCTGCTTAACTTTTTTAATATCGCCAATCTTCTCCAAATCCTGTCCGTTCAGCGCACAAGATGCACCCAATGCTATGAAAAGCAGGAATATTGACAAGACATTTTTCAACCCATCAAAAATAGATGGGCAACTTGCAGCAGTCGATACTCCTTTAGGTGTATTTTATTGCCACTATTTAAAATACACCTAAAGGAGTAGTTAAGATGGAAGGCAATAGATTCAACTTTGTAGAATGAAAAAAACTGTATGGATGATTTTTCTCATGTTGCCATTGCTAGCCAATGCCAAAATTTGGACAGTTGACAACACACCCGGTGCCGGCGCAGATTCAACAAGCCTTCAAGGTTTAATTGACCGAAAAGCTTCTGCAGGCGATACCATTATTGTGATGCCATCTCACATAAGCTATGGTCATATTACATTGACTAAGAAGCTTTTTATCTACAGCCGTGGACATAGCAATAACAACCTAGACCGAGATAGATCTGCTACTATTTTATCTTTAAACTTTACTCTTTCTGGTACAACTTCAGCTGGAAGTTCAGTTAAAGGACTTAAAATTAACACCGGAGTAACAATCAACGTGAACAATGTTCATATTCAAAATTGCTTTATAGAAAACAATGTTTATATCTTTCAAAGCAATGCACTCATAGAGGGATGTGTTTTTGATCAAAGTCCTTATTATTCGATCAATTTATATTCAACTTCCAACAACAATATCATTGCTCACTGCTACATATTTAAACATTTGACAAGTGGTTCTGTTTCAGGCCCATATTATCCATTTATAGACGGTGGAAATTCTACTAATTTAATGATAAATAATTTATTTGTTGAAATAGCCAATGGTGGAACAATCACTGGTGGTGGTTCTACATTATTTAAAAATTCTTTTGCCAAAATTTATAACAATATTTTTTGGAGCAATATAGCCGGAAGGACAAGATTTGATACTCTTAACTCGGGCTCTGCTTTCAAAAACAACCTTACTTATAGCGAAAAAAACAAACCTACAAATATGGCCGGAACCGGAAATATAAACGACTCCATGCCTTTATTCGAAGGTGGTTATAATAGCTCCCTTCTGCCTATATATCGTGTGTCTAACGACATGCGACTTAAATCAACCTCCCCAGGTCGCAATGCCGGAACCGACAGTACTGATGTAGGATTATATGGTGGAAATTACAAATATTCTATTGTTGGCAATGTACCCGGTATTGCGGTTTTTGATGATTTTGAAGTCCTTAATCCTATCATCAAAAAAGGTGGCACACTCAAAGTTCGCATTAACGCCAGAAAACCTGAATAATATTACCTTAGTAAATTATTGAGTTTTGTCTTTGTCAAATTCATATTATTCATTGAAAAAATCCATCAGTCTAGCCATTTTGATGCTGATAGCTTTTGCTATACAAGCTCAAAGCTTGGTAAAAATGGAATATTTCATAGACAAAGATCCCGGCGTTGGAAAAGGTACAAGTGTTAATTTTTCAGGACCCAAAGACACCATTCTAAAAACATTTACCATTCCCACTAGTGGTATGTCATCTGGGCAACACTATGTGCATGTACGTGTGCAAGACAGTGGCGGAATGTGGAGCCCTTGGCAATTTCAAATGTTCTTTATAGAAGATACTTCTGTTGTTGGCAAAATCAATAAAATTGAATATTTTGTTGGCAAAGATCCAGGTGTAAATAAAGCCACGGTGCAAACTATTACCACCGGTGATACAGTAAAAACTGAAATCACTCAAAGC
>Ga0105048_10002744_pt1 | contig 28696 bp, 21 predicted proteins | sample MAT05_FD_78382 | JGI IMG/M metagenome (GOLD analysis project Ga0105048, IMG submission 78382) | Freshwater microbial communities from Lake Fryxell liftoff mats and glacier meltwater in Antarctica - MAT-05 | ecosystem: Environmental > Aquatic > Freshwater > Ice > Liftoff microbial mat | place...
ACGGCTACCTGGATCTGGATGTGCTGCGCACGGTTGCACACGCGCTCAAGCTGCCGCCGAGCAAGGTCTACGGCGTAGCCACGTTCTACAACCTGTTCTCGCTAAAGCCCAATGGCGAGCACACCTGCGTGGTGTGCACAGGCACTGCCTGCTACATCAAGGGAGCGCCGCGCATTCTGGAGGGGATCGAAGCCAGTCTGCATCTGAAGCCGGGTATGACCACACCGGACAACAAGGTTTCGTTGTTACAGGCACGCTGCTTTGGTTCATGTGCACTGGCACCGGTGATTACCATCGATAGTGATGTGGTGGGGCAGAACACGCCTGAAAACGTGGTGGCGCGAATACAGCATTTAATGGAATTGGAGACGGTTGGGCAGAAAGACAAGGTGACACCATGAATCTGGATGAACTGCACAAGGCGGTTGAGACCCAGCAGCAAGCGGACGATAAATTTCAGCACCACGTGCATGTCTGCACCAGCACGGGCTGCGCGGCTTTGAACAGCGAAAAAGTGATCGAGGCATTGCAGACTGAGCTGGTCAAGCAGGGTCAGCAAAAGGCGTGTCGAGTTCGATCGGTAGGATGCTCTGGCTTGTGCGCGATTGGGCCGTTGGTGCGAGTGCGCGCGAGCGAAACGCATGCCGTGGATGCTGATCAAACTCATGCGGCAGCGGATGCGGCCGAGACGCTGTATCAGCAGGTGGGGCCGCAGGATGCGGCCGAGATTGTGGCCAGCCTGAATGACAAGCCGGTGGAGCGGCTGACCTTCTCGACCGATCAACCCTTCTTCAAGCAGCAGACTAAAGTGGTTTTGGAGAACTGCGGCGAGGTGGATCCCGAGCACATCGAGGATTACATCGGGCACGGCGGTTATAGCGCTTTGCTGAAGGTATTGACCGAGATGACGCCGGCCCAGGTGATCGACCAGCTTACCCAGTCTGGTTTGCGAGGCCGTGGTGGCGCGGGCTTTCCGACCGGGGTGAAGTGGGCGACAGTGGCCAAGAGCGCGGGTGAGCAAAAGTATGTGATCTGCAACGGCGACGAAGGTGACCCCGGCGCATTCATGGATCGCAGTGTGATGGAGGGTGACCCGCACCGCATCATCGAGGGCATGATCATTGCCGGCTATGCCGTCGGCGCGACTCAGGGTTATATCTACGTGCGAGCCGAATATGGGCTGGCCGTGAAGCGCCTGCGCATTGCCATTCGCCATGCCGAGCGCAATGGCTTCCTGGGCAAGAGCGTGTGCGGCACTGCGCTCAACTTTAGTATTGATATTCGGCTGGGGGCCGGCGCGTTTGTGTGCGGAGAAGAAACGGCGTTGATCTCGTCGATTGAGGGCAATCGCGGCACACCGCGTCCGCGGCCCCCGTTCCCGGCGGTGTCAGGGTTGTGGGGCTGCCCAACCTTGCTCAACAATGTCGAGACCTTCGCCAATATCGCACCGATTCTCAACAAAGGTGCGGCCTGGTTCGCCGGCATTGGCACCGAGAAGAGCAAGGGTACCAAGGTGTTTGCATTGGTGGGGCAGATTGCCAATGCCGGGCTGATTGAGGTGCCGATGGGCATGAGCCTGCGCACGATTATTTTCGACATCGGCGGCGGCATACCCAATGGTCGCACCTTCAAAGCCGTGCAAACGGGCGGCCCATCCGGCGGTTGCATTCCTGAGCATCTGTTGGATATGCCAGTGGATTATGAGTCGCTCAACAAGGTCGGCACCATCATGGGCAGCGGCGGCATGATCGTGATGGACGACACCACCAGTATGGTCGATGTCGCGCGCTATTACATGGAGTTTTGCATGGACGAGAGCTGCGGCAAGTGTGTGCCGTGCCGTGTCGGCACCGTGCAGATGCATCACCTGCTCAACAAATTCTCGGAGGGCAAGGCCACACCCACCGATATGAACAAGCTCGAAGGTTTGTGCGATCTGGTGAAACACACCAGCCTGTGCGGCCTGGGCCAGACTGCGCCGAATCCCGTTATCAGCACCCTGCGTTATTTTCGCAAGGAATATGAGGACAAGATGACTGTGCCGTAGTCCGGTTGTTTTTTACATGCATTTGATCTACAAAAACGCGGCGCACAAAACAATGTTTGTGCGCCGTGTTTTGATTGTCTGGCGATCTGGGTTTGTTGCTGGTTATTCAAACCGATGTGCTGATTCTCGGACATGTGGAGATGCCAAAGGGAAGATACAACGGGCAGGTGCCGACCAAGCTGGTGAGCACAAAGATCACTGCCAACGCCCCGAGGATGATCGCCCAAGTGCCTGTCACCTGACCCATCACAATCAGCGCAGCAAACACGGCCGCGGCCACGACTCGAACCACTCGATCTGCATTACCCATATTCTTTTTCATGCTAATCCTCCAAATCTCTATTCGTAAAAAACGATGTACGAACACGTTAGCAAGAACGTACGGGTTTGTCTGTGACAAAGTCACATAGTGGCGCGTCGGGCCAGGCCTTCGGGGTCCAGAACGGTGAGAGTGCCGCGGCTCGACTGGACGAGATGTTGCGCAGTGAAGTCTTCGAGGATGCGGCTGATCACCTCGCGGGCGGAGCCCAATTCCAGGGCGATTTGCTGGTGGGTGATCTTGATCGGCGGCATGTTGGGCCGATAGGCGCGGAATAGCAAGTCGGCCACCCGCACATCCATGCGGCGAAAGGCCACTTCGTTCACCACGGCCATCACAGTAGAGAGGCGCTTGGAGAGTAGATCGAACACGTAGTCGCGCCAGGCATCGTTTGTTCGCACCAGATCGCGAAACAGGGGAGCCGGAATCAGCACGGCTTCAACCGCCTGCTCGACCTGAGCCAGAGCCGGGAATTGTTGCTGACTGAGGATGCAGTTCGCGGTCAGGATGCAACTCTCACCTGTGGAGAAGCGATATAGCGTGATCTCGCGACCGGTTTCGCCGACCCTATACACGCGGACAACCCCCGACAGCACAAGAGCGATGTGACTGCACACATCGCCCTCCATGAAGACGATTGTGCCGGCAGACAGCGTCCGCAGAATGGCTTGCTCAACTACCAGATTGGGCAAAGCCACTCCTGGCGCGGTCAGAAACGGCAACGCCTGGCTTAGCCGCTTGATGGTTTGAGGATCCAGCATCCTATGCGTTTAGCGAGGAAACCGCCTCGATAACTTCATAGCTGTGCTCAAACGGTGCCACCTCGGCCAGCATGGCTTCGGCGGAGCAATACTTTTTCGACGCCTGTTCAATGGCATATTCGATCACACTGCGGTCCAGGTGCTGGCCGGTGATGACATACTTGACCCGTATTTTGGTGAAGATCATCGGATAGGTCGTGGCGCGATCGGCATCCACAGCCACCTCGAAGCCGGCGACCTGCTGTTTCTTATTGCGCAACATGGCGACGACGTCCATGCCGGTGCAGCCGGCCAGTCCGACGAGCAACAGCTCCATCGGACGAGACCCGTCATTTTTGCCGCCATCGGGAATACTGGCCCCCATGGGAACGCTAAAACCTGAGCCGGCGCTGCCGGTAAACGTCAATCCTTCGTGCCAGACAGCCTTTGCATTCATTGTGTTCAAGATGCCTCCATCAGGCGATGTGTGCCTGTGATGGATAAGCTATAGCACGCGGGCCAGTCGTCTAAATGCATCCACCGATGCAATCTTGTTGGGTTAACTGACCAGTTATTCGAAGCCTTGTGCCTGTGGACTCAGGATTAATCCAGCTTCGACACGGATAGCCGTCGCAGCATTGAGCGTTTCTTGGTTTGGTGCGCGGCCATGCGTTCCAGCACGCTGTTCAGAAAACGCACTGTCCCTACGATGAAGGGGCCTTTGTTGAGCATGACGCACTCGGCTCGCCCGCTCATCACCGCATCAGAGACCTCAGCTCGTGACGGTGCACCACTTTTGGCCATACTCTCCAGCACCTGGGTGGCCCAGATCACCGGCACATGCGCGGCCTCACAAAACCACAGGATCTCCTCCTGCACTTCGGCCAGTCGCTCAAACCCCAGCTCGACAGCTAGATCTCCTCGTGCAACCATGACGCCGACACTGGGCGAGTGCATGCTGGCCAGCAGCAGCCGCGGCAGGTCGTCGAATGCCAGTCGGGTTTCTATTTTGAGGACCATACCAACATGGGTTGCACCCAATCGGATCAGTTCGCTGGCCAGTTGTTGCACGTCCTGCGGCGTGCGCACAAATGACAGGCCAATGATGTCGGCGCGGCTGGCCATGTACGCCAGATCCTCCAAATCTTTGGAAGTCAGCGCCGGCACCTTGATGATGCTGTCGGGCAGATTTATACCCTTTTCGGCCGCCAGTTTGGCTGTGCCACTGCCGGTGTGCGTTATCTCCACCGAGATCTGGTCCGGCTCAACCGCAACAATACGTCCGCCGATTTTGCCGTCATCAAACCAGATGGCCTCTCCAACTTTCACGGACTCGAATATCTCGGGCAGGGTACAGGAAATGTGGAGCGCAGCGTAGGTTGCCTGCTGGTCTTCCTTCGTGACCAGGAGCGTATCACCGGGATTGAGCAGCAACGGCTCGACAAACTCTGGCAGTAGGCCAACGATACCGGTGGCCAGGATCTCGTCACCGCGACGCAGCGCAATCGTTTCACCGGATTCAAAATAGGTTGTTTGATTGGATTCGCCAAGACAACCCGTTTCGTTCTTCTCGATGATCTTAAACCGGCGCTGCTTGTCGCGGGCATCCTTCAGTTCAAACACATCGCCGATTTGGACGTATTCAAGTAGCTCGTCCGAAACGGGGACACATGGCAATACAGTGGCTTCAGCCGCTGGCTGCAGGCTCGCCAAAAACTGAACCCTGGCCGGCTGTTGCACCTGACCCAACCCATTGCGTTGCGGCCGAACCTTGCGCATTCGGGTGAGTGGTGGAATGGCACCGGTCCGCAGTTTGGGGCCAGCCAGATCGACATAGACCTTGCAGATGCGACCTAGTTTTCGCTCGGCTTGTCGGAGATTATCGATCATGAGCTGCCATGCCTCTGGCCCGTCGTGGGCACAGTTGATGCGCATTACATCCATCCCGGCTTCAAGCAGATCGTGCACCAGGGCTGGCTGGCTGGCGGCCTCACTGGGCATCGTCACCATGATGCGAACGGTGCGCTTGCCGGAGGCGATGCCCAGCAACGTATCACTATGGTTGTTTAGCAGCATCGGGCCGGTGTCGGTGTTGGCCGGCGTCTCATCCAAAAGCTTGGGCGGTACGGGGCGTTGGGCCAGCCGGTAGAGCGCGATCCCAACAGCGTTCAATGTGCTCAAAACTGATGACTCAGCGCGGCCTAAAGAACTTAGCCCGAGCGCGGTCAAATCCTGCTGAAGCTGACGCACATCGGTCTGGCGCAACGCCAGATAGTGCAGCAGATTGCGTGCGCTATTGCGCTGGCCGGCCGGTAGTGCAGCCAGTTCAGATTCATAGGTTTGCTCCAATTCCAGAGCACGCACGCGGATATCCTCAATCTGAGGAATGAGAAAGGAAGCTTGCGCTTTGATTTGTTCCGACATATTCAGTTTGGATTAACGATGGAGCGTGATTGAGCGATCTCTTGTTCGATTCCACCTTATCGTCCAGGCTTTAAGCGGATATTAATCGTTGGTTGATGTCTTGTCTCGGCGCGGGTCGATCAGTCTGTTGATACATCACGCAAAGACGAGTGCTTGCAGGGTGAATTGCACTAGTCAGATGACCAAAGAAAAAAAATTAAATGCCGGGTGTGAATGCCAGGTATTTCCCTTATGGTTGGAGAAACCATCATGTCAAAAACGCTTACCCTCAACGGCAAATTGATCACAGCCCGTGACGACGAAACCCTGCTTGAAGCGGCGCAAGACAACGGCATTCATATTCACACACTGTGTCATCTGGAAGGCACCAGCGATGTGGGCGCGTGTCGTTTATGCCTGGTGGAGGTGCAGGGCAGCAACAAGCTTCTGCCCGCCTGCACAACCCTGGTGCAGGAAGGCATGGTTGCCAGCACCGAGACAGAGCAACTGAATGCCTATCGGCGGCAGATCGTGGAGCTGTTCTTTGCCGAGCGCAACCATGTGTGCGCCGTATGTGTGGCCAATAACCATTGCGAATTGCAAGACCTCGGCATTGCCGTTGGCATGGACCATGTCCGCTACGACTACCTGTTCCCCACCGAAAAAGTGGATCTGACACATCCTTTGTTTGGCATCGATCACAACCGCTGCATCATGTGCACACGTTGTGTGCGCACCTGCGACGAGATCGAAGGCGCGCATGTGTGGGATGTGTCCGGCCGCGGCATTCAATCCCATGTCATCACCGAGCTGAGCCAGCCGTGGGGTGAAGCGCTGAGTTGCACCTCGTGCGGCAAGTGCGTGATGGCGTGCCCAACCGGCGCAATCTTTAAGCAGGGTTCGACCGTGGCCGAGATGGTGAAAGACCGCAGCAAGCTGTCCTTTTTGAAGAATGCGAGGGAGAAAAAAGTATGGAACCTGTAACCAAAATCAAACTCGCGACGGTGTGGCTGGGGGGCTGCGCGGGCTGTCACATGTCGTTTTTGGATTTGGACGAGTGGCTGTTTGAACTGGCGAAACATGTCGATCTGGTATTTAGCCCGATTGCTGATGTGAAGCATTTTCCCGAAGGCGTGGATGTGGCGCTGGTTGAAGGTGCTGTCGCCAACGAAGATAACCTGGCACTCATCAAAAAAGTTCGCGCAAACAGCAAGGTGCTCATTTCGTTTGGAGATTGCGCCGTGACCGGTAATGTGACCGCGTTGCGCAATACGCTGGGTCTGGACAACGTCGAAGCCGTGCTGGACCGAGTCTATAAGGATGCGGCGCTGCTTTTCCCACATATGCCCGACGACACCAGTGTGGTGCCACCGCTGTTGGAGCAGGTGATGCCGGTGCATTCCGTGGTGCCAGTCGATATTTATCTACCCGGCTGCCCACCGCCGGCCCCGCGCATTCGCGCATTGCTGGAGCAAATGCTGGCCGGACAGACACCGAAGATGGAAGGCCGCGACATGTTGAAGTTTGGATAACCATGACTACGACCAAGACCATTATTATTGACCCCGTTTCCCGCATCGAGGGCCACGCCAAAATCAGTCTGTATCTAGATGAGCGCGGCGAGGTCAGTGATGCGCGTTTTCACGTCACCGAGTTTCGCGGCTTCGAGAAATTTTGCGAAGGCCGGCCACTGGCTGAGATGGCCGGCATCACCGCCCGTATCTGCGGCATTTGCCCGGTCAGCCACCTGATTGCGTCGGCCAAAACTGGTGACGCCATCATGGCCGTGACCATTCCACCGGCTGCGGCCAAGTTGCGCCGTTTGATGAACCTGGCCCAGATCATCCAGTCGCACGCGCTTAGCTTCTTCCATCTCAGTGCGCCCGATTTGTTACTCGGTTTCGACAGCGATCCGGCTCAACGCAATATTTTTGGGCTGATGGGCCAGCACCCTGAGATTGCGCGGCAGGGCATTCGCCTGCGCCAGTTTGGGCAGGAGATCATCGAGGCATTGGGTGGCAAGAAGATTCACCCGGCCTGGGCCGTGCCAGGTGGCGTTCGCGAGAATTTGTCGATGGAGAAGCGCGATCACTTTCGTGGCCGCATGACCGAGATGCGCATGATTGCAACCGGCGCGCTGGCGCTGTTTAAGCAATATATGAATGCGCATCAACAAGAGGCCAATAACTTCGGCAACTTCCCCACGCTCTTCATGAGTCTGGTCGGCGAGGATGGTTCATGGGAACACTACGATGGCCCGTTGCGCATTGTAGATAGCGAAGGCCGTGTGCTCGAACGCGCGCTCGACCCGCAACGCTACAGCGATTTCATCGGCGAGGCCGTGGTGCCGTGGTCCTACCTCAAGATGCCGTATTACAAGCCAATGGGGTATCCCGAGGGTGCCTATCGGGTGGGGCCGCTGGCACGCTTGAATGTGTGCACGCATATGGGCACGCCGCTGGCCGATGCCGAGTTGCAACTGTGGCGCGAGGAATATGGCTTCGGCAAAGGGGTTGTGACCTCGTCATTCCAATATCACTACGCGCGACTGATCGAAATTCTGGGCGCGATCGAACGCATCGACATCATGCTGGACGATCCCGAACTTCAGTCGGATCACTTGCGCGCCCACGCTGGCATCAATCGTCTTGAAGGAGTAGGGGTGAGCGAGGCGCCGCGCGGCACGTTGTTCCATCACTATCAGGTCAATTCGGACGGCCTCATCACACGGGTGAACATGATCATCGCTACCGGACAAAATAATTACGCGATGAATGAGGCGGTCAAGCTGATTGCCCAGCACTACATTCACGGCGTCACCGACGGCGATATTCCTGAGGGATTGTTGAACCGGGTTGAGGCTGGTGTGCGCGCCTACGATCCCTGTCTCAGTTGTTCAACCCATGCCATTGGGCAGATGCCGTTGCAGTTGCAGGTGATCGGGCCTGATGGCACTGTCGTGCAAGAGATGAGCCGGGGCTGCTGAGCGAGGGTTGTTGAGTAGGGGTTAGGATTTAAGAATCATGATGCTGGTGATTGGCTATGGCAGCACCTTGCGCAGCGATGACGGCGTGGGTCAACACGTGGCAAATGAAGTCGCGGCGCAAGGCTGGCCCGCTGTGCGCGGTATTGCGAGAACCCAGTTGATGCCGGAGTTGGCGGCAGAACTGGCTGAGGCCGAGCTCGTCATTTTTGTCGATGCCATTGTCAGTTCTGCAAGTGGGGTTCAAGCCGAGGACATCACGATTGCGCCGGATGCGCAGCCAGGGCCGATGACGCATCATGCTACGCCGCAGGGGTTACTGGCATTGGCTCAATCGCTGTATGGCCGTAGCCCGCGCGCGTTGCTGATCTCGGTGCCTGGCACTGACTTTGAGCTGGGTGAGAGTTTGTCGCCGGCCGTACTGCAGGATGCCGGTGTGGCATTGCATTTGATCGGTTTGCAAGTGAGAGCAACCACTCAGCCTCAGGTCACAAGCGCGTAATGACGACTTTCGCAGCCACGCTGGTGATAGAACCCGTGCCGGTGACGTGCTATTGCCACACCTGCAAAATTGAGTTCACCCCGGCGCAGGCCGATGATTTGTATTACGAGTGCCCGAACTGCCATCAGTTTGACACCGAAGTGCGGCAGGGGCGCGACATCTACGTGGGTGCGCTGGAGATGAGATGACACTGGCACAAGGCCGGCTTCTGGTGCAGGAAGATCCCTTTTAAGCATCTTCGTGTACCTGGTGTCTGCTTCGTGTTTTTGTGATGAAAACCTCTGGTCATCAGCCTGGAGAAATAAATATGTGTTTGGGCATACCCGGAAAGGTAACTGAAATTTACGAGGTCGATGGCACGCGTATGGGCCGTGTGGACTTTGGCGGCATCGGCAAGGAAGTCTGTCTGGCGTATGTGCCCGAGATCGTCGTAGGCGATTACACCATCGTCCACGTCGGCTTTGCCCTCACCAAACTGGACGAGCAGGCGGCCCACGAAACACTGGCTCTGCTGCGCGAGATGGGTGTGTTGGCAGAAGAGCTGGCTGAGGAGTTAAGGGTCGATGAAATACCTGGATGAATTTCGCGACTCCACCGTCGCGCATCGCGTGCTGGATGAAATTCGGCGCATCACCACACGTCCGTGGAACATCATGGAGGTGTGCGGCGGCCAAACCCACTCGCTCATCCGCAACGGCATCGACCAGTTGTTGCCGGAGTCGATCGAGCTGATTCACGGCCCTGGCTGCCCGGTGTGTGTGACACCACTTGAAGTCATTGACAAGGCACTGGCCATTGCCGCCAAACCCAACGTCATCTTCTGCTCGTTTGGCGACATGCTGCGTGTGCCGGGTAGCGATGTAGATTTATTTCGGGTGAAAAGTGGCGGCGGTGATGTGCGCATGGTGTATTCGCCGTTGGATGCGCTCAAGCTGGCTCGCGAGAATCCCGACAAAGAGGTGGTGTTCTTCGCCATCGGCTTCGAGACGACGGCGCCGGCCAATGCCATGGCGGTGCATCTGGCCCGCCAGCAGCGCATCTCCAACTTCTCGATGTTGGTGTCGCATGTGCTGGTGCCACCGGCCATCAGCGCCATCATGGACGCACCGCTGAACCGGGTGCAGGCGTTTTTGGCTGCGGGCCATGTGTGCAGCGTGATGGGCACCTGGCAATACGCGCCGCTGGCCAAGCAATATGGTGTGCCGATTGTGGTCACGGGGTTTGAGCCGTTGGATTTACTGGAAGGGATTCGGCTGGCGGTGCAGCAACTGGAGTCGGGCCGGGCCGAGGTCGAGAATGCGTATGCCCGCGCGGTCCAAGCCGAGGGGAATCTGGTTGCACAGCAGATGATTGAATCGGTCTTTGAGGTGACAGATCGCAAGTGGCGCGGCATTGGTTCGATCCCCAACAGCGGCTGGCGCCTGCGCAGCGAGTATCGAGATTGGGACGCCGAGGCTAAATTTGCGGTGGGCGATATTCACACCCAGGAGTCCGCGCTGTGCCGCAGTGGCGATGTGCTGCGCGGTCACATCAAACCCAACCAATGCCCTGCGTTTGGCAGGCAATGCACCCCGGCCAAACCACTGGGCGCGACAATGGTGAGCAGTGAGGGCGCGTGCGCGGCGTATTACAACTATGGCCGATTTAACTAGCTGGACCTGTCCGCTGCCGTTGCGCGATTATCCCAACATCGTCATGGGCCATGGCGGCGGCGGCAAACTCTCGGCCGATCTGGTCGAGCATTTGTTTTTGCCGGCATTTCAACAGGCGGCTGCAGCCAATCTGGGCGATGCCGCGATCCTGAGTGCGCCGGGCATGCGACTGGCCTTCTCGACGGATTCGTTTGTGGTGCGGCCGCTGTTCTTTCCCGGTGGCGATATTGGCGATCTGGCCGTGAATGGCACGGTGAATGATCTGGCGATGATGGGTGCGCGACCCTTGTATCTGAGCACGGGTTTCATTTTGGAGGAGGGTCTGCCGCTGGATCAGTTGGGCACCATCGCGGCTTCAATGGGCCGGGCCGCAGGCGCAGCAGGCGTAAAGCTGGTGACCGGCGATACCAAAGTGGTCGATCGAGGCCACGGCGACGGCGTCTACATCAACACCAGCGGCATCGGTCTGGTGCCCGATGGCATTGAGATTGGGCCGGCGTTTGCGCGACCTGGCGATGTGGTTCTGGTGAGCGGCGAGATCGGCACGCACGGCATGGCCATCATGAGCGTGCGCGAAGGGTTGTCATTTGAGACGCTGATCGAAAGCGACACAGCACCATTAAACGGGTTGGTGGCAGCCTTGCTCGAAATCACTCGTGATATTCATGTGCTGCGCGACCCTACACGCGGCGGCCTCGCCTCGACCTTGAATGAAATCGCCAGATCTTCTGGTGTGGGCATCCTGATCGAAGATGCCAGACTGCCGGTGGCCGCGTCGGTGCGCGCGGCTTGCGAGATGCTGGGGATGGACCCGGTCTATGTGGCCAACGAGGGCAAGTTGGTGGCGATTGTGCCTGCGGAGTGGGCTGAGCCGTTGCTGGAACGGATGCGCGCGCACCCGCTGGGGCAACACGCCGCCATCATTGGGCGAGTGACAGACGCGCATGCCGGCGTGGTTGCGGCGCGCACCACGCTGGGCACCACGCGTGTGGTGCCGATGCAGATTGGCGAGCAGTTGCCGCGCATTTGTTAGAGGTGCTGAATGAGGCTGAGCGTGCGAACACCTTGCGGGCTCAATAGCAGTCGATACCTTTATCGGAAGCGGACCGCGCAAAATTGTATCGCGAGACGGCTTCGCTTGAAGATTTGTAAGACCTCACATCGCAACTCCATTCCATTGCTGCATCTACTCGCCGTAAATTTCACCCGGCTCCACTGGTGTCAGCCGCGGCACAAAGCGCGGCACGGCCTTGAGATACCGCTCATATGCCGCGCCAAAACGCTGGCGTAGCTCGCGCTCCTCCAGCCGCAGTTGCAAGACGAGTTGAATCTCATACGCGATCAGCGTGATGACCACCAGGCCATTTTGGGTGAGCAGAGCTGTGGACGCGATCACGGTCATGTCGGTGACGTAGAGGGGATTGCGCACATAGCGATAGGGGCCGGAGACCACCAGACGCTGCGGCAGGTTATTTTCTTCGGCACCCTGACCCGGCGGAAATAAGGCCGGCGCAAACAGCAGCCGCGCCCAGCCCATCTGACCACATGCCCAGGTCGCAATGCCCACCGACACGGCCACACCAATGCCGCCAATGATTTGCAAGACCTGTGAACCGTTCCAGGTCCAATCCACCCACCAGGGAATCAGCGGCATCAGGATGACACCGGTGCCGATCCACATCAACCCCACCTCGACGAAGTACCACACTTTGACGCCGCGGGTGCGCAACTATTTGCGCCAGCGCTCCAACATGGGGTACGTAAACAAATCGATCACGACCATGCCGAGGTAGAAGCCGCTGACCCACAACGGCAACAGCACCCACTTACCAATCACATAGTCGCCGGCAATGCAAATGACAAACAATAGCAGCCACAACCACGAGGGGCCGTGGTGCCAGGGAGCCGAAGTGTTTTTGTTAGACGGGGTCATGCTGGGATTGTAGATGTCAACTTTGAGATCGAGAAATCACTCGTCAGGCCGAGCATCTAAATCCTTCTGCGACCGTTTTGCGTCACGGCACCAACGTCACCTTCACCGACTTATTACCCGCCTCGACCAGATCAATTCCGGCCTGAAATTGTGCCAGCGGCAACTGGTGGCTGATGATCTCGTCCATCGGCAATAGTCCTTTGCGTAGCATGTCGATGGCGATGGGGTAGCAATAGGGGCCAAGGTGTGCGCCGTGAATATTCAGCTCTTTGGTGTCGCCAATAATCGTCCAATCAACGGTGACCGGCTCGCGCATGACGCTGAACTCGACGAAGGTGCCGAGCTTGCGAATCATGTGCAAACCCTGTTCCACAGCGGCGGGATGGCCGGTGGCTTCGATGTAGACATCACAGCCGTAGCCCTCAGTCAGCGCGCGCACTTCGCTCACCACATCGACCTTGCGCGGGTTCAAACCCAGATCGGCCCCACAGCGTTTGGCCACTTCCAGTCGCTTGTCATCGAGGTCCACGGCTATCAGCAGCCCCGGCGATTTCATGCGCGCTGCGGCCACCATGCCGAGTCCCAGCGGGCCTGCACCCGCAATCACCACCACATCGCCAAACTCAATATCGCCGCGCTGCACGGCATGGATGCTGCACGCGAGCGGCTCGATAAACACGGCGTGCTCGGGCCGCAAATCTTTGGGGACTTTGTGGTTAATCGCGTTGCGAGGGAACTTCATATACGGTGCCATCGCCCCAAATGCGCGCTTGCGAAAGCCATACACATCGCCGTCCTGACACATCCAGTATTGGCCACGCTGACAAAAGCGGCATTTCCAACACGGCACAATTTGCTCACTGATGGCGCTGTCGCCGAGCGCGAGACCATACTTCTCGGCCGCGCCGTCACCCAGCGCCACGACTTCGCCGATGAATTCGTGACCCGGCACCACGGGTGCCTGACAGTAGCCCTCGCGGTGCGCATCGCCCCAGAACAGCGCCGCGCCCAGATAGCACTTCAGGTCGCTGGCACAGATGCCGACCTGTTGCACCCGCACGATCACTTCCTCCGGCCCCGCCACAGGCACGGCCATTTCTTCGAGGCGATAGTCGTGCGGGCCGTGGCACACCACCGCCGGCATCGTCCTGGGTAATCCACCGTCAATCATTGTCAAAGTTGTCATTGCAGCCATGGGTTGGATTGTCGTTGAAATCGGATTTTGCAGAAAGCAAGTGACCAGCGGACAAAATTAAAACGCGTGCGGTGTTTGCGCCGCACGCGTTTTGACATTCACAGGTGTAATTTAAGCCAGGGCTTAAGGGTCTTTGAGGCCGGTGTAGACCACCTCGAACAGGATGCGATCCGGCGACTCGAACATGACTTGGTAGTATGTATTTTCTGGTTTCGACGCGAAATCCGCCCGGTGCTGCGGCGTGCCAAACAGCCACTCAATGCCGTGTGCTTTGAGGTAGGCCGATGCCTCATCCACTTCGCCCTGCGTTTTGGTTCCGATGGAAATATGGTTCATGCCGGGGCCGTCATAGTCGTTGGCGATCTCTTTAGCGTTTCCCGCGAACCACAAGCTCACGCCGCCTGGGCCGACGACGCCGAGCATGTTGCTGTCGCCATAGATCTCGTTCCACCCCAGGAAGTGGAACAAGTCTTTGTAGAAAGGCAAATTTGCCGAGCGAACATTGATTTGAAAATGATGCAGATCAGTTTGCATGTCATCTGTCTCCTTGTAGGAATGCTAGAACGTCTGTTCTTGGTTGTCAACACGAGCACTGATTGAGAAGAGACGACAGACGGAGGACGGAGGACGACTCACTAAGCCGTCCGTCGTCCTCCGTCTGTCGTCTCCGATCTCCTCTTACTGCGGTGCTGCTCCCAGCACAAACGCAGACACCTGACCATTCGCGGCGTTGGTCACATACAGCATATTGTCGCGCACGGCCAGACCGGTCGGCCAGTCGTTGGGATTGAAGCTTACGTCGGCCAGCGGCTGCAACTGCCCTGCGAGTGAGTAGGCCAGCACCTGGCCGCCGCGTGGGCTGCTGACGTAGAGCGTGTCGCCGTTGATGGCCAGATAAGGCTTATTTTCCACCGATTGCAGCACGTTCGGGTCCATACTCTGCCATGCCGCCACATCGAACTTGCGCAGGAACTTGTAGGTGGGATCGAACACCTGAATGCGCTTGTTCCAGGTGTCGGCGACGTAGATGTCGCCTGCTGCATCCAGCGCAATGCCCACCGGCTCATTAAACTCGCCATCGCCTGCGCCGGCCTTGCCGATTTGGGCCAGGAAGTTGCCATCAGGATCGAACACCTGGATGCGTTTGTTGCCGGTGTCGCTGACCAGGAAGTTGCCAGTGCTGTCGATTTTGATGTCGCGCGGGCCGAAGAACACCGTGTCCTGTCCAACGCCGGCTGCATCACCCATACCCGGCTTGCCCCAGGTGCTGATGAAGTTGCCGTCGCGGTCGAACTTTTGGATGCGGTGGTTGAACGTGTCAGCGACGAAGATGCTGCCATCATTGGCCACGGCCAGGCCCCACGGGTCATTGAACTTGCCCACACCGCCGCCAAAGCCGCCGAAGCTGCGCAGGATATTGTTGCTCGCATCCAGCTCGAACACGCGGTAGCCCTTGTGGTCGATGACATAGCGCGCACCATCCGGCGAGAACGCGATCATGGACGGGCTCTCCACGCGATTGACCACCGGCGCGACTGCGGCGGGAGCCGGTGCGCCGGCCACCTGGCCCACGCGGTAATCCCACACCTGTGTTGCCACATCGTTGCGCACATACAGATCGAAGCGATGCCCCGGCGACCAGTTGTCTGGCGTGAGATCGCGCCGGTTGAACAGCTCGGCATACGGCTGAAAATTGCGGTTGAGAATGATCTGCCAGAGCGCCTCGCGCGTCCGTGGCGTGCTCAGCATGTAGCGAATGCGAGTCAGGCCATCGGCCCCAAATTGCGACTCCTGCGCGCTCTTGTGCAGGTCATAGTAGTCCTGCATCGGCCACCATATCAGCATGTAATCGAACTTGACATACTGGCCGGCTAACTTTTGCTCGTTGTCGCTGCGGCGCGGATTGCCGTCACCCAGCAGAATCACCTGCATGTTGGCGAAATCGTCGGGCAGGGCTTCACCGTAGAAGCGCTGGCCGGGGTAGCTGCGCATATACCAGCTCATCGGCCAGCTCGTATCGCTGTCGTAGCCGATGCTGAGCGGCTCTTTGCCACCGAGCCGTTTGCTCAGATCTTCGATCTGGTCCAATGCGATTTTGACGCCGGGTGCGCCGTGGGCATAGAACAGAAACTCCCTGGCGTAGTCATAGTTGATGTAGCTGGCCATGATGGCGGTGCGAATGGTCAACACCGACAGGACCGCGAAGGCTGAGACGGTCAGCAGGCGCGCAATGGTGCCCGGCGCGACCAGCCGGCCCAGCGCATAGAACACCAGGGCCAGCCCGACGGCAACCACGAGTAGATTGCCGATGAAGCCAAAGGTTTGGGTCGGCGCGCCGTTGCTCAAATCCATACCGCCCAATACAGACAGCGCGCGCCCGATCAGCACCACACCCAGCAAGGACAGCCCGCTGGCCAGCCAGCCTTCGCGATGCCGGAACTGGGCCATGACCTCGCCGTTGACGACGCGTTGCAGGAACCAGCCGGTGAGCATCGCCATCGGCAACGCAAAGTGCACGGTCAACCACGGCATTTTCTCGCCGGCGATGCTGTAGATGGCCCAGGTCGCGACCATCCACCACACCATGAAGATGGCGAAGAGTCTGGACATCGTGGACGCGGACGTGTACGTTTTCGCGAGCGTAGGCGGCTCGGAAATCGTCGACGTCGACGTCGACGAATCCCCGCTTTCATCCGTCACAGGCACCACAGCCACCGGCTTCGCCCGCAACACATTGAAGCTCTGATAGGCCATATACGTCACGGCACACGCAGCGCCAATCACCACCAGATACTCATACAGCGGCACGATCAGGAAGTAGTAATACGGCGGCTGACTCCCGCGCATCACATCGTGCTGGGCCATCCAATAGCCCAGCATGCCCACGTAGCCCGAGCCCACGCCAGCGCCGTTGGTGAACAACGTCGTGAACAGGGGCAGGGTGACGCCGATGAACACGGCGATGTAAACGGCCCAACGCCGCCAGTTCCAGACCACGCCGATTGCGACGCTTATCGCAATCAGCGCGAATGAGATGGCGAACATGACTGTGACCACCTGGGCATTGTTGGACAGGTTGTTCATCGAGCCCAGCAAACTGATCTCGACCAGATCGGCTCCGGCAATGCGATGCCAGAAGCGGTTGAGCACGATGAGCAAAGCCGCCGAGCCCATGAACAACGTGGTCACGACCATGACCAACACCACGTTTAACGAGGGTGCGGCCACCGTCGCCTCGGCCAGCCACTTGCCAAAGGTGGCGCGCAGCAGATACGCCATCGCCACCACCAGCGGCACTGAGATTGCCAGCAGGATGCCAATAAACAACAGCTCTTGCCGATCCAGGCTGAGCACGATCGTGTTCACACCCACAGCCACGTCTTTCAGCCCCATTGCGCCGGCCAGCCAGGTGCCGAGCGCGGCATATAACGCGCTGACCAGCACCAGCAGGGCCGCCATCGCCGCGCCGAAGAAAATTAGATTCAGCCAGTCGCGCCGGTTTTTGCGCCAGTGATATAGCTCCCACAAAGCCAGCGGCGCGAGAAAAATCACATACATCGCCACGTTCAAAAACGAGGTGGATTTGTCTGTCGCATGCAGCGCCAGCACGATGGTAAGGCCGATCAGCCAGCGCCAGTTGCGGCCCTCCAGATAGCGCCACACGAACAGCGCCGTCAGCAACGACCAGATCAAAATGCTCTGCTCCTGACGGATGTAGCGGCTGTGATACAAAATCGATGGCGAGATGAGAAATGCGAACGACGTGATCAACGCACCGCTGCGGCCCAGCCAGCGCCTAAAGAACCACGGCAGCGCCACCATCAGAATGCCGAGCAGGGCCATCGGCAACCGGGCCGTAAAGTCGCTGTCGCCAAACAGAAAGTAGCTGAGCGCGGTGATGTGGAACAGGAACGGCCCGTGCATCAGCGGGGTGTGCTGGAAGCCACGGCCCATCACCAGGTTGTAGCTGTAATAGGTGTGCAGGCTCTCATCGTGGCTCATCACCCGCACGCCCAGGTCGTACAAGCGCGACACAATGGCGATGAGGATGAAGGCGACGTAGAGCACCTGCTCCCACGTGACGCTGGCCAGCAATGGCCGGTCCAGCCAACTCTCGCGTGGTGCGCGGCCTTCTTCATAGATTGAGATTTGTTTCTGCATGGTTTGCTGTGTGTTGTTAATTAATGGAGGGTTATTGGCTGCTAGCGGCTAGCTGCTAGCAGCCACCCACCAGAGTCTCTTAACGGCTGCCACTGGCGAGCGCGGCAATGTCACCGCGCAACCAGAAAATCCACTGGGTCAGGCTGGGGGTGCCGGCTTCTCGAAAGGCCACCCAGCGGGCGACGGCGCTGCAATCGGTGCGCTCTCCCGCCGGTGTGCAGCGCACGGCATTCAAGTTCAAACTGCGCTGCATCACAAAGCCCGTGCCCACAAATGCGGTGCCACCGTCTGCGGTGCCACCGTCTGCGGTGCCGGGCCGTTGGCTGATCGGTGTGAGCGCGGCCTCGCTGTCTTCACTGGCTCCGCGCAACGTCAGGCTGGTCTGGGTGCGCAAGGCCCACAGTGCTGATGCAGGTGTATCAGCGGGCACGTCCAGCTTGAGGGTGCTGCCTTCGCCGTAGGCGCGAATCGAAATGGTTCGCACTGTTTGAGCCATGATGCGCAACTCCTCACCCGGCGGCGCGATGACATAGGGCTCGGCCGGATTGGTGGGTCGGACCTGGTTCAGTTGGATGGCCGCAGACAAGGTGTGCAGCCCCAGCATCAGGCCGGCCGCAATCGCGATGGCACGTAGACCCACCCCAAAGCCGCTGAGGAGGTTGCCGAATGCCAGCAGTGCTAGATTAAATAACGCGGCCACTGCAATCAGCAGCAGCCAGGTGGTGTCGGCCGAGGAGGCATATTGCCGAAACGCTACAGCCCCCAACATCAGCAGCACAAACGAGATACTGGCCAGAGTTCCCTCGAATCGCGGCACAGCATGGTCACGAATATTGCGAACCACGGCATCAGCGCCGGCGGCGGCAAAACCAGACAAACCCATGATGATCGGCACCATCAGATCGGGTTGGCGGCCCTGTATGACCAGGAGCAATACCAGGCCGACCGCGATGCGCGCGACATTTACCCATTCGCCGCGCCAGGATTGGCGGTGCACCAATAGCCAGATGATGCCGATGAGGGCACTGATATAGAGCAACGGTTCATAGATCGCCAACCCCATCAGCAAACGGCCGGCCACAAACGGCCCAGGTTGAGTGAGCTGTTGCCACCAGCCCGCCAGACCATTGAACACATCGCCCAGACCTGTTGTGCGAAAGAGCAGGCCGGTGCTGCCGAGCACCAGACTGATGGCGGCAGCGGACCCAAACCGGCGCCAGTCGATGGGCACGGCCGGCGAGACCAGGCGTGCGGCCAGCACAACCAGCAGGGGTGCGACCGCGTGCTGGCCACATGCCAGCAACAGACCCAGACACATGCCGGCGATGATCGGGCCGCTGATCTGGTGGCTGGGTTGGGCGCTGATTCGCCAGGCCGTGTAGGTGGCAACGGCCAGCATCCACGCCAGCACGGCTCCATCGGCCTGCCGCGACACAAACCACAGGGTGGGAGAGAGCGCTAGAAATAACCCCATCCACAAGGCCCGGCTGCGACCCATGCCGGCGCGTTGCAGCCATGGCAACAGCACCAGCACAATTCCGGCCAGCGCCGAGATCAGCCGGGCGGCAAAATCACTGGGGCCGAACACGCCGAATAAAAAGGCCTGCAATGACGTAAACAGCGGATTGATGGCGCTGGTATTGGCGCTGATGGCCCCGGCAAATTCATTCCCGTTTTGCACTAATGCAAGTGCGCGCAGCGAGGTGGCCGCCTCGGCATTGTTCAGCGGCGCAAAATCCAGATACACCAGCCGCGACACCACCGCAATGAGCGCGATGCCCGCCCACACCAGGTGCTCGCCGGTCATGATGCGGGTGCGGCTCGTGTGAGCGAGGGATGACGTGCTCGCCAGTGTGGGTGGTGGAGATGGGGTGGCGGGAAGATCCCACTCGGGTGCATTTAGCGACATTTGTAAAGGGTGGTGCTGCCGGATTCAAAAGCCGTGCTGCACAACGTGTCAAATTTGATGAGCCCCTCGGCTGGATACGTCCCGCGCTCGGTGCTGCCGACGACGACATAGGTGACGTTGAGCTGGCCCAACAAGTTCCGTGCCTCATCCAGGTCCGTGGTCGAGTACAGCGTCGTAATCATCGGCTCACGGCGGGCGGGCTCGTCGTAATTGCCGCGCCACTGGTTCTCGTGGCCGCCCCAGCCCAGCACGGTCGGCAGGCCCGTAAAGGCGGCAATGCGGCCCTGATAGGTATACGAGCCGGGTGCGGGTTGCTCCAAAATCACTGGATCGCCAGACACGTTTTGATTCAACCAGGCGATGGTTTGAGCGTCATCGGGGTTGCTCTGGGTCAGCCAGAACGAGCCGTCTAGCGTGGGCGCGGCGGTGAAATTGTCTGTTTTGCTCATCGCGGCCATGACGGGGTAAAGCAGACCCGCCGCAACCAGCACAACGCCCACCACACCAAGGATTCGCATAGGCACTTTGCTTGTGGTGATCAAGGTCATCAGGGCAAATGCGCCGGCCACCGACCACAACGTCCACGCCTGATAGTAGAACTTGAACACCGTGTTCATCCTTGTACCGAACAAGTCTTGCAAAAAGATGAACTCGGGCACCAGCGTGAGCCCGGCCCCAGCCGCGAATAAGGTTAATACGACAATGGGAGCAGGGCCGAGATCCCACGAACGCGCAAATGGCTCTGGAAACGAGGTGCGCTCCGAGCGCAATTGCGCCCACACCAGCACGACACAGGCCGCAATGCCGACGCATAGCAACACGGCCGTCCAAGGATTGGTCAACCGTTCGATCAGGCGTTGATTCACCTGCTCGCGCGTGATGCCCATCACGCTGCCGGTAGAGTTGAGCTCGGCCGCCCAAGCCCGGCCCTGCGGCGAGATGAGCCCAAACACCACGACCACCAGCACACATAGCAGCACGGCTCCAACCGTAAGGCCGGCGGTGCGCACTGCAATCTGGTGACGCGGCAACCGCACCTGACCCAGCATATAAATAAGAAAACCAGCAAAAGCCACTAGGAACGGCGCAAACATCAGAAAGAATTGGGGCAACCGGGTGGCGTTAAACAGGTTGATGCCGATGCCGCGCGCTTGTGACGAGAACGTGGCGTAGAACGGCAGATACAGCACATACGCCAGAATCAGCATGGCGATGCCCGAAGCCAGCGCCGGCCACAACGGCACACGCCGCCTCCACGCCGCCAGCAGACTCCCACCCACGATGAGCGCGCCATACACCGGAAAGTCCCACGTATTCATGAACGACAAGCCGCCGGCGATGATGGCGGTGAGGACGAGCCGGGTGAGGAACAGCGACGATGGACGGCGAATGACCGACGATAACGGCTCACCGTCGTCCGTCGTTCGTCGTCTGTCGTCGGTCTGCTCCCCCAACGCATTTAGGGCCAGTCCCAATGCCAGCAGCACAAATGGCAGCGCCAGCACGTGTGGGTGGTTGTCACCCAAAATGGCGCTGAACGCCGGTGTCTCGGTGATGATCTCGACGACGTTGCCATCCGGCCCATAGTCTTTGACCACCCGCGACCAATCCCACCACCAGCTATAGAAGTAGCCGCTGGGGCGCAGGCCGTCGCACTGGGTTTGCTGGGTCGCGATCTCGCGAATGTCCAGCCACTGCCAGGTGCTGGCCGGCAATACATTGCCGCAGCGCAACACGCCCATCAGCCCGCCCATGTTGCCCATGACGCCGAGCATGAGGGCGGTGAGGAGGCCGGCGAGGATGGGACGGGAGGGGGAATGGGAAATGGGGAAGGGGGAAGGGGATGTTGCCGCTTCATGCTTGCCCACTCCCCATGCCCCATTTCCCATTTTGAGCGACCACAGGTTGAAGCCGATGCTGAATGCGCCGGTGAGTGTCAGCGCGAAGACGGTGGCCCCGCCGAGGTTGAAGCCGATGCTAGGGGCGACGCCGCTGATGCGGGTGAGCATGGCCAGAATGACATAGCCAAAATAGTAGTAGCTGATGGAGAGGCCGCTGAGCCACGCGTCGTTGGGTGGGAAGTGGCTGCTGCGCAGGATGGCGTTGATCATCATGCTCTCCATGTATTTCTCGCCGCCGGATTCGACAATGGCCGGGTTGTAGGCGCGATACAGCGCACACACGGCGAAGGCGATGGCGAAGAGCAGTTCGGTGGTGAGGATGACTGAGAATGGTAGCGCGGAGACGACGGACGACCGACGACCGACGACGGTCAGACTCCCGTCGTCGGTCGTCGGTCGTCCGTCGTCTCTTAACCTTCGCAACACAAAGCCGACCACAAACAGCACGGCCAGCGCCAGCAACACTGCGCCGGTGTTGTTCTCGGCCAGCCCCAGCGTTACCGATATCCAGTAGACAAAGCCGCCGAGCAGGAGCCCCAACGCCTTGCTAAGGCCGTAGCCGCGGTCGGCCAGCCCGCGCAACCAGCGTGAAGCAATCAGCCAGCCAGCCAGCGCAAAGACTTGAATCCAGGCATACCACAGGAGAGCGTCGAGCATGGTGTTGAGAGTTCAGATGTCAGACGTCAGATATCAGAGGTCAGATATCAGAGGACAGATCGGAATGTGCCTGTCTGATATCTGACGTCTGACATCTATCTTAGGACTTCGTAAATCGTGGTGCCTTCGTTTTGGTAGGCGATGCGAATGGTGCCGTCGGTGAGCAGGCTTTGGAATTTGGCCTGGCCCGCAGGGGTGTGATAGATGCGCTCCATGTCGCCGTTGATGATGTATTTCACCTGATATCGACGCAAAAGAAGCCTGGCTTGTTCCGGATCGGGCGTGCGGTAGAAGGTGGCTACATCGTCGTCGCGCTCGAATACGACGCGGTCATCCATGGCCGCGCGCTGCTGGCGTTGGTGCCACTGCCAACCCACCAGGGTGGGCAGGCCGGTGTAGATGGAGAAGCGGCCCGACCAGCGATATTGGTTGCCCCGTGCGCTGCCTTCCTCGATGATGTTTGGCGAGCCCTTCACGTTGTCCTGCATCCATTTGATGGCTTCATAATCCCACTTGAGCGGGAAGGCGTGCGAACGGCCCTCCTGTTCCTCAGAACCCTCGCCGCGCTCGGCCACCTGCATGTAGGCCATGCCATCCAACCCGGCCGGAATGTCGCGCACATAGCGGTCGCGAATTTTGGCCGGGATGGCAAAGGCGGGATACAGCGCCGCGAGGAATAGGGCAATGGCCATGGCAATGCTGAAGAGGGGCCGTAGCAACAGGACGACAGACGATGGACGATGGACGACGTTTCCCTGGTCGTCCGCTGTCGCAGCTGCTGAGCCGAGCTGTTTGTCGGCTCCAAATAGCTCGTCCAGCACCCCCATCGTCGCAGCGGCTGCCGAGGTGCCAAGTAGCAACCACGCCAGAATGTAGAACTTGAAGACCGTGTTCATACGGCCCAGATCGCCCTCCAGCGTAAACAGCTCGACGAAAATGGTAATAGCGAAACCGCCGGCCGCAGCAAACCACATCAGCCGGTTGGTATTGTTGGCCTGCCGGGTGGCCGAGGCGGCCAGGGCCAGAGTCAACATCGGCATCGCGAAAATGGCGATGGGTGCATCGCGAGTGAGCAGGAATGCAGTGGCCAATGCGCCGCCGGCCAGGATCAGCACCGGCAGTTGGGTCAAGAGCGGTCGGTCACCGCTGATGCTTTTTCGCAGTTGTAACAGCGCATAGATCGCCAGCGGGATCATAAATGTCGCGTAGATGGTGATGTAGGTGTTGAGCGGCGTCTTGTCGTCGGTCCACGGAATAACGCTGTTATAGGCGCTGCCGAAGTTTTCGAGATACGGGATGAAGAAGGCCCGCGACAGCGCAAAGAAAACGATGGCGGCAGGAATACCCTTTACCGCCGCCGCGATCCAATCGACCACGCTCACTGGCGGGTCATCCGATGCAAACACCGGCAGCAACAAGCCGCCAATGCCGAGCAGCAAATAGGGGTAGTAGTCCCAGGTGTTGGTCGGCCACAACGCGCCAGCGACCATGGCTCCCAGCGCGATGGCGTACCACTTGCGCGCACCGGCCGCAAAAGCCAGCGCAAATGCCACTGCCAGCAATGCCAGCGGCATCGCCATCATGTGGGCGTGCAGGTCGGCATACAAAAAGGTGAACTGAGGGAACTCGGCAATCTGCACCGAATCTGGCAAGGGCTTGCCATCGGCATCCACGCGACCAGCCGTGGGCCGGGTCGGGTTCCAGTATGGCCAGTCGGGGTAGCCCGGCAACTCCTCGCCGCTCAGCCACTTGCCAAAGCCGTTCGCAAACGCGATCACCGGCGTCTCACCCTGCTGCAAGCCGCCCAACCGCTGCATGGCCGGCCCCACCACCCGAATCTCGTCGCCATTGCCGATGCCGACCACAAAGATGGCCGCAGCGAAGCCAGCGAGGATGGTGCGTTTGAAGGGGAATGCGGAGACGATGGACGGTGGACGACCGACGGCGGCTTCGACTCCGCTCAGCCACCGGCCGTCCTCCATCCGCCGTCCATCGTCTGTTCGGCTTCGACCGATCGCCCCATACATTGTCACGCCCAGGCCATAGGCGCCCATGGCTGTGAGGGCGAACAGCATCGGCACGGCCAGGTTGTAGGCCACGGCCGGGTCGATGCCCAGCGCCTTGATCGGCCAGCCAATGACGACAAAGCCGAAGTAGTAGTAGTTGATGTAGCCGCCGGCAAACCACGGGTCGAACGGCGGAAAGTAGGTCGATTTCAGCACGGCGTTGAGATAGGCGAAGTCCATCGGCTTTTCGCCGCCACGGTAGGGGTGCCACAGATCGGGGTTGCCCGCGCGCACCAGCAGCCAGATGCCGAAGGCCAGCAGGAAGATCACTTCGCCGGCCACCATCAATTTCCAGCGGGCTTTGATAAGGCTGAAGATTGTGGCGCGTTGGTGAAACCAGAGGTGCGCGCCGAGGGCGACCAGCACGGCCACGCAAACCCACAGCGTGATCGGTGTGACCTCGACGAGGCGCAAACTGCCCAGCCACCACGAGCCGACGGCGATGAGCAACAAGCCGAGGGTCTTGGCGAAGGCGTAACCGCCGTCGGCGAGGGTGAATAAAAAGCCACTTGATCGTGTGCTATCAGAGGCCTGGCCGATGTTTGACTTTTTGCGCGACGCCAGCGCGATGAGTGGAAACGCCGCCAGACCTAATAGCTCGAATAGGAGCAACCATGCCAACGACGCCACAATCGGCGATTGATTCAGCGGCGAGTTGCGCGGAAATAGATCGGCCCAAGTGCCGCCGGCCGCCTGCGCCTCGGCCAGCGACTCGCTCATCAGCAGGCCGTGGGGTGCATTGCTAACTTTGAATGCAGTGTCTTTGAGAACGCGGGCCGGATCAAAATAGGGGCTGAGCAATTGCTCGGCTTGCTGGCGTGAGAAGTTGGCCGTCTTCTTGTAGATGAGCACGCGCGGGTGGTCGTAGACCGAGAAGGCTTCCTCCGCAGGTGGATACGGCACTTGAATGCCCAACGGTGTGCCTTGTGTTGTAGCCGGGTGAACCAGCGTCTGCGGCATCTCCTGATCGTTGAATATGAAGGGTCCAAGCTGTGGGAACCGTGCAAAGTCGGCCACCAACTCGAAGCCAAGCCTGCCGCCCATGAGTGCGTCGTAGTAGGCATTGGTCAGGGGGAAGCGCCACGGCAGGCGCGCCACGGAGGCGTAGTGCCGGTTGCTGTTGAGGATCAGGTAATCGGCCTCGTCCATCCCGCGCAGCAGCGTTTCCAATTTGCCGGGGTTGTTCTCGTCGATGTACGGGTCTTCCTCGGCATACACCTGCATCTCACCGCCGCCGGAGGTGAGGCCGCGATAGTAGCTGCCAAAGCCGTCCTTGCCATCCATCCGAAACGGCACGCCCTCGTCCCAGTGCTGGTTGGCGATGACGCTGGTGCGGGCCTGAATGCCTTCGCCGCCTAACAGCGTCAGCGACAGCATATAGTCTTTGCCGGGGCTGAGTTCGGCTGCATCGAAGACCAGTGAACTTTGCCCTACATTAATGTTCTGCTGCACGCTTTGCAGCCGTTCCTGGGTGCTGGTGTCGATGAGATCGGCCTGCACCTGACCCTGGCCGATCAAATGATTAAACGTAAAGCGCAAGTCCTTGATCGGCCCATCGACGCCATCGTTCTCTTCGCTAAGGCGAATCGCGGCATTGAAGGGCAGATTGGGCAGCGCGGCCACGGACATGACTGGCAAGGGAATATCACGCGGCTGGCCATTGAGGTCGCCGGAGAGGGTGAGCGCGGTCGGCACGTTGTTGAAAATCCAACGCGAAGCCTCTGTGCGCGTGAGCTCGTGGCGATAGATATTCATGAAGGCCAGCGCCCAGGCCAGGGTGCCGCCGGCCACCAGCACGACCGGAGCCAGTGCTGCCGCGCGTTTTAACAGATTGGTGGTGCGGATGTGCCGCATTCCTATGCGCGGCATTCCTATGCGCGGCATTCCTATGCGCCGCATTCCTATGCGCCGCCAGAGCGCGATCAACACAGCCGCGGCTGCCACGCACAGCATGGGATAGATCGGCAGCTGATACCGGATGGATTTAACGAATTGCGTGCTCTGGTACAGGAAGAAGCCGATGATCCACAACGCCGGCACCAGGTAGGCGTAGGTGCGCCGGCCGCGCAGGGCCTGCCACAGCATGAACAGGGTGCCGATGACGGCGGCAATGCCGAGCGGCACGCCCAATCCGTAGAACACGATGTTGATGAGCGGGAACACAATCGGCATGCGATTGGCCCATTGCCAGCCAAAGGGCGGGTCCTGCACGCCGCTGGCCATTGAGGCGGCACTTTGCAATTCAGACACCCAGCGCGAGGACGGGGCCAGAATGGGGCGGGCAAACTCGGGCAGACGGCCGACCAGTTTGGTCACCGTGTCCGGCATCGGCGCAATCTGCAAACAAATTTCCTGCTGCTCGCGGGTGAGGCCGGTCAGGCAGTTTTGGGTGGTGTATTGCCATTCGATCTCGCTGTTGTTGACGAAGCCGTAGGGCTGGGCCACGCGGAACCCGGCGAACGCCATCACGCCGACAATGACGGCGGCAATCAGGGCATCAAAAATGGCGCTGAAGTTGGCGCGCCGGTCGCGCACCAGCGCAATCGACACGCAGATCAGGGCAATGACCGCGGTCGGCCACACACTGATTTTGCAGGCCACAGCCAGGCCGCACATGAGGCCGGCGAAGATGGCATTGACCCACAACAGCACCGCATCTTTGGGGCCTTTGATCTGGAATGTGCTGATGCGGGCGCAGAAATATAAACACGTTGCCGTGCACAGGGTGAGCAAACTTTCGACGACGAAGAATTTGCTGTGCTGGATTTGCAGCACGGTGAAGGTGCTGAGAAAGGCGGCCAACAAACCCACCCGCCAGCCGAACAAACGCCGGCCCGTGAGAAACACCACCAGCACCGTGATCACATCGGCCAGCGCCGAGAGGGAACGGCCGACCAGGCGAATGTATTCGTAGCCGGTGAAGAAGCCGGCGTTGCAATTGATGGTCTCACGCCCAAACAGCATGCGGCCGACCAGCCCGGCCACCGCCTGCTTCTCAGGGGCGCAGCCCGTGTCCAGCCACTCGGAGGCGATGCGGGTGGTGAACAGCGGCAGGGTGCCATAGACCCAGCTTTGGCGAATGTTATACGGATTGAGCGGCGAGGTGCCGGAGTTGAAATAGTCGGCCAGACTGTCGGGCAGGCTGAGCGACGAGATGACGTTGGTGACGTGGCGCTCGTCGGGGTGGTTGTACTGGCTTTGATCCCAGTTGAGATCATAGAAGCGCACCACGACCGCGGCCAGCAAAATGAGCAGCAACGCAATCTGCCGCAGCCAGCGCCGGGGTGGGCCGGCCAGCAATGAGGCGCGCGCCGGTGCCCGAGCAGCCGGTGGCCGACGAAGGACCGCCGTGGTCTCGCCGGCCGCATCCATGGGCAGTGTGGTGGGCAGCGGGGTGGGGGGTGTAGGCAGTATGGATGATGAGCTTGATGTGCTTGGTGTGGTGAAGGGTGTGTTCATTGATGACCCGGATGATCCAGCGCCTGACTCGCCAGGCAGGGACTTTGCGTCGGCTTCGAGCATTATTTGGATTCTACCCATTAGAATCGCGGCCACACATGTCTGCTCAGCAATTCAACGATTACGCCCCCCCGGCCGATTACGACTATCTGTGGACGCAATTAAAAGATCTACCCTATTTTCGCGCACTCCTGCGCGCGGTCGAGAGCCGTTTCTACCGCGATTTGCCCATCGAGCCGCCGATTTTAGATTTGGGTTCGGGTGATGGCCTATTTGCGGCCCAGACGTTTGCCAGGCCGCTGGATGTCGGTATCGACCCGTTTACTTCGCCGACGTATGGCAGTGTGTTCCGGCAGGGCCACACTGCCACGGCCATTGCGGATGGCGCGCGCATGCCGTTCCCGGATGCGTCGTTTCAAACCCTGATCAGCAACTCGGTGTTGGAGCATATCCCGGATCTGGAACCGGTGATCGGCGAGTGCGCGCGCGTGTTGCGGCCGGGCGGCCACTTTTTGTTTTGCTCGCCGTCGGATCACTTCACCGACTGGTTCATCGGCGCAAAGTTCCTGGGCGACCAGTATCGCGACTTCTTCCAGCGCATCTCGCGCCACCACCACTGCGACAGCCCGCAAACCTGGACGGCGCGGCTGCAACGGCACGGCTTCGAGGTCGAGCGAATCTGGTATTACTTCTCGCCCAAAGCCCTGCGCACGCTGGAGATGGGCCACTATTTGGGCTTGCCCAACCTGCTCAGCAAAAAGCTATTTGA
>Ga0105048_10002749_pt1 | contig 28655 bp, 29 predicted proteins | sample MAT05_FD_78382 | JGI IMG/M metagenome (GOLD analysis project Ga0105048, IMG submission 78382) | Freshwater microbial communities from Lake Fryxell liftoff mats and glacier meltwater in Antarctica - MAT-05 | ecosystem: Environmental > Aquatic > Freshwater > Ice > Liftoff microbial mat | place...
GCTGTAGTCCACGCCGGCCGTGCCTTGGAGCGTGCGCGCGGCGAGGGAAATCGGGTCGTCGCGTTCTCGGCCGAAGGGGTGCTGGCGGATGCGGGCGCGCGCAGCGGCGATGCCGCGGGCCAGCTCGGGAGGCTGCAGCGTCTTCTAGCGGCGCCGCCGCTGCAGATGCAACCGCAGGCGTTGGTCGAGGTGAAGCTACGCTGGCTGGCCGCTCGGCTGCAGCTCGGCGAAGCCGACTCGCTCATCGCCGATGCGCTGGCGGTGGCGCGCGAAGCGCTGCGTTGCAAAGATGCGGGGGCCATGGCGCGCGCGGCCTTCGTCGCGGCGCGGGCCGAGCTGCGCGCGAATCTGCCGGTCGATGCGCTGCGACATGCGGACTGGGTGCTGGCAATCGATCGGCAACACGCTATCGGCGGACCGCCGCGCCACGCGACCGAGTGGCTGCTCGCGTCGGCGCACTACCAACTCAAGTGGTTCAAGACTGCCAGTCAGCTCTCGGGCCGGGCGATGGAGTCGCTGCGTACGGTTGCGCACACCCATGTCGGGGCCGACGATCGCGATCAATGGCTACGCAACGGCGACAACCTGCTTATCGGGATTCAGCGGTAGCGGACGTGTGGCTTCAGCAAAACGCTGCGTAGGCAGTTCTGCGGTGGCTCGCGGTGGCGGTCCGGAGCGCCAGGTAGGCCTCGGTCGGGAGGAGGCCTGGGCCACCACCGAGAGGCGCGCTCACAGGCGCCGCGATCACGGGTTCGTCGTAGGCAGGCACCACATGCAGCGGCAATCGCTGTTGGCTCGGCTGCGGATGCGGCGGCGGCACGAGCTTCTGGCGCAGCGCGAACTGGCCGATGACGATGAGCTCGGTCGCGTGGTCGTTCTGCTCGCGTGCGGGCCGGTAGGCGACGGCGGCGCGATGGTTCAGGAGAGCTGGCAGACGGTCGCTGTTCACGGGTCAGGTGATCAGGCCAAACTGCCGAGCGCGCCAATTTTCTGGCTACGGAACATGCCGCTCGCGGCGGGCGCGATAGACCTTGGCCAGGACCTGGGCGACGGCCTGGAAGAAGTTCGGCGGGACGGCCTTGCCGATCTTGACGGTCGCGTAGAGGGCGCGCGCGAGGGCACGCTGCTCGATGATCGGCACGCTGTTGTCGCGCGCGATCTTGCGGATCATCGCGGCGAGCTCGTCGGCCCCCTTGGCGACGACCATCGGCGACTTGTCCTTGCCGGCGCGATAGCGGAGCGCCACCGCGACATGGGTCGGGTTGGTCAGTACGACGTCCGCGCGCGGCACTTCCTGGATGATACGGTTGAGCAGCAGCTCGCGATGGCGCTGGCGTCGGCGGTGCTTGATCTCGGGCTTGCCTTCCTCCTCCTCGTTCTCCTTTCTGACCTCTTCCTTGGTCATCTTCATCTCGCCCGAGAGCTTCTTGCGTTGCCAGATGAAGTCGACGGCGGCGACCATCGCGAACAGGGCGACGGTCGTCGTGAGCAGGCCCCCGAGCGTGCTCACGAGGGTGGACGTCGCGGCTTCGAGGGAGCCAAGGCCGAGGGCCGTGATCTCGGGCATGCGTGAAGTGAGGACCATCGTCACTGCCATCGCTGCGAGTCCGAGCTTGGCGATCGTCAACCCCGACTTGACGAAGAAGTTTTTGGGCGAGAACAGCTCGCCAAGCCGTGAGAACGGATTGAGACGATTCCACTTCGGGGCAGCGCTCGACAGGTTGAAGAGCATGCCGGTCTGCGCGATGTAGGCGACGACTGTCGCAACGATCAGGATGCCCGACAGGATGATCGTCGGCATCAGCAGTGCATGCAGGTGCTGCATGAACACCGCGCCGAATTCCAGGCCACGGCCGCCGCCGTCGCCCGCATGCTCGATGGCCCATACGAGCGAAGTGGAGATGCCCGCGATGAGCGCGTTGCCGACGACCAGGAACGCCACGATGACGCCCGCGAGTTCGACCGCGCCGGCGACATCCTTGGAGACCGCGACGCGCCCCTTTTCACGGAACTCGCGGCGTCGTTTCGGACTCGGGTCGAACTGCCGTTCGTCTTTGGTGGGCTCTTCCGACATCAGCGACCGCCGGCCAGCGTCGACATGCGCTCGGGCAGCGCCTCGAGCTCGTGCCCGAGGAAGATCACCAAGGCATCACCTTGAAGCGCCAACGCCAGGAAGCCACCCGTCAAGAGGATGCCGATGCCGATGTTGAAGAGGTTCATCGACGGCACGACGCGCATGACGAAGCCCATCGCGACGTTCAGGACGAGCGACACGACGACGACCGGCGCCGCCAGAAGAACGGCCGTTTCGACCACGTGTTGGGTCGCGCTCGCGAGCGACTCGAGCGATGGGATGACGATCTCGGTCAGCCCGACCGGGTAATGTGCGAAGTGCTCGAACAGCGCGCCGACGACCACCAGGTGACCGCCGAGCGAGAAGAACAGGAGCGATGCGACAAGCGCGAACAAGCGGCCCATCGCCAGCGGCATCTCGCCAGCACTCTGGTCGAAGAACGTCGAGAGCGACAGGCCCATCGAGAGACCGACCAGGTCGCCTGCCATCTGCACGGTCGCGTTGACGAGCCGCACCGCGAAGCCGAGCGCCGCGCCGAGCAGGACCTCGCGCGTCAGGTGATAGAACAAGGTGCCGATGTGGTCGGGAACCGGCACCGTGACGAGGCCCAGGCCGGCATCGATGGCGATGGTGATGGCGATCGCCAGCGCGATGCGCGAGCGCATCGGCATGTAGCCGGGGCCGAGCTCGGGCATCATCAGGAGGCATGTGACGAGGCGCAAAAAGATGAGCGCGCCTCCGTAGATGGCGGGCGCACCGAGGTCCAGCAGCGGCGCGAGGTCGCCCACTCAGACGTGGCTCCGGCGGTTCAACAGTCTCACCTGAGCGAGCGCACGCGCTCGGAGGGTGAGAGCACGTCGGACAGGCGCATGCCGAACTTGTCGTTGACGATGACCGCTTCGCCGCGCGCGATCAGCTGCCCGTTGACGCGCAGGTCGAGCGGTTCGCCGGCGAGCTTGTCGAGCTCGATGACCGACCCCTTCGCGAGGTGGAGGAGGTCGGCGATGCGCATCTTGCTGCGGCCGAGCTCGACCGTGACCTGCAGTGGCACATCTAGGAGGAACTCGACCGAACGGGCCCCGCCGCGACGGGCGCCGGGATCGTCGAGGTTGAGGTCGTCAGGGCTCTGTGGATTCGCCATCGTCTTCTCCTTGGGTCGAGGACGCTTCGCCGATGAACTCCTCGATGCGCACCGCGACATTGCCGTGCTGCATCGTCGGAAAGCCGCGCATCTTGGGTTCACCCTCGATTTGAATCGTGAGTGGCTGATCCGGGTCGGCATCGAGACGCACCACGTCACCGGGTGCCAGCGACAGGAGGCGTTCGAGCGTCATCTCGGCACTGCCGAGGATCGCCGCGAGATTCACCACGACTGGACCAAGGTGCGCGCGCATCAAATCGACGCTGCCGGCCTCGGCGCGGATGGGCGCGTTGGGGGGTGCCGTGCGCGAGAGCGCGGCGTCGTATTGAGCGAGAAAGCTCGTTGGGAGTGACAGGTGGATGGCGCCGACGACCGCGCCCCACTCGACGCGCACGACCAGCTCGGCCATCGGCTCGCTCGGCTCGAATATGGCGGCGTGGCGGGGGTCGGTCGCGACGCGCGTCAGCTCGAGTTTGACCACCGCGAACTCCTGGCACGCGGTCGCCAACGCGCGCGACATGATCGCCATGACGTGGCGCAGGACGCCCTTCTCGGCGAGCGTCAGGCCGCGCGCGACGAGGTCTCCGTGCAGCGCCATGAGGCCACCTTCACCGCCCATGAGGAGGTCGATGAAGTGCATCGCGAGCTCGGGCTCCATCGAGATCACGACCGAGCAACCGACCCCTTCGAGGTTCGCGATGAGGATCACTGTCGGGACGGTGAGGCGGGCATAGATATCGGCGAACTTGTAGTAGCCGACACGCTCGGGGATGATGTTCCCCTCGCTGCCGACCGCGCGCCGGAACTCGTTGGCGAGCTCGCTGGCAAAGCGCTCGTGAACGAGCTGGAGGCCGGGCAGCTCATCGCCGCCACGGCTCGAACCAGCGACGAGATCGAAGCGCAGCACGATCGGATCGGCGCCGCGTGAGCCCTTTGGACCACGCACTGGCTCGTCGTCGGCCGGCAGCCCGAGCTTCAGGAGATCGCTTATCGCGGTCGACTCCTCCTGACTGAGGCGGGCTTCCTGCTCCTGCGGCGTGAGTCGTGGCGGACGTGTGGCCATATTGGACCGGGTGTCGGAGTGGGATCAGTGAGCGACGCGATCGAGCAGGTCGAGCGACAGCTCATCGCTGCGACCGACCTCGGTCGACGCCGGGCGAGCGCGAACACGCGTCGAGGCCGGGTCTTCGCCGCCACCCCACTCGGGCATGCGGCGGAGCTTCTCCACGAGGGTCGTGCGGTTCAGGCCGAGCAGCGTCGCGGCGTGGGCGCGGTTGCCCTTGGCCCGCGTCAGCGCCTGCCGGATGTAGTCGCGCTCGAGCCGCTCGAGTGTCTCCTTGAGCGACATCCCCTCCGCGGGTAGGAGCGGCGGATCGCCCAGCGTGCGGCGCGGCTCAGGGGCAGCGACGCAGCCGTCCTCGCGCACGAGCGCGAGTTGGCGGAGCGTCTCGGCGGCGCGCACGCGTTGTGTGCCAGCGACGTCAGCCAGAGGCGATACGACGGGCTCGAGGCCGGCGAGGTAGGCGCTGTGTGGCTGGCTTGCGGCAGCCTTGATCGGCTCGCGGCGACCGAGCTTGAAGCGCACGTCGTCACGTTCGATGGCGCCCGACTCCTTGCGTACGAGGATACTCTGGATCACGTTCTCGAGTTCGCGCACGTTGCCCGGCCAGTGGTGGCACTGTAGCTCCTGGATGGCGTCCGGCGTGATGTCGTCGATGCGCGACATGTTGCTGCCTGCATGCGCCACGATGAAGTGGCGTGCGAGCGCGGGGATGTCCATCAGGCGATCGCGCAGCGCCGGTAGCTCGATGCGGATGACGTCGAGACGAAAGAAGAGATCTTCGCGCAGCCGACCGGTCTGGACCGCCTCGAGCACATCGATGTTGGTGGCCGCGACGACTCGCACCTCGGCCGGACGTGGGGTCGAGGTGCCGACCGGCACGAAGACGCGCTCTTGCAGGACGCGCAGCAACTTCACCTGGAAGTCGGGCGGGGTCTCGCCGATCTCGTCGAGGAACAGGGTGCCGCCGGAAGCAGCCTCGAAACGGCCGACGCGATTGCGATCAGCGCCGGTGAAGGCACCCCGCACATGCCCGAAGAGCTCGCTCTCGAGCAGGCTCGATGGAATCGCGCCGCAATTGACCGGCACAAACGGACCTTTTCCCCAGGGGGCAAGCTTATGGATGAGGCGGACGATGCCTTCCTTGCCAGTGCCGCTCTCGCCGGTGACGAGGACCGGGGCACGACTCCGGGCGACGCGCTGCAACGAGTCGAGGATCGGCCGGAGCGGCGACGTCGGGCAGTGGATCAAGCGGGGCTGGGTGTCGGGAGCGCTCATTCGGGTCTCATTGGAAGCTCTTTGGAAGTTCTTTGGGAGTTCTTTGGGAGGTCTTTGGGATGCCTGGTTCTCATCGGAAAGGCGACATCCAGCGTCGACGCATACCGAGGGCGGGTCAAATAAAGCGAGAGCGCCAGTGTCTTGACGCCCCTCGGAAGCCGGCGCCAAAGCGCTGGCGATCGACATCCGCGGCAGAGGCGCGTCGATGGCCAACCCGGCTTGGCTTGATCCGTGCACCACGCAACCGCGGAGGACCATGAACGACGTCCGTCACGTAGGAGGGTCGGTGGCGCGGCTCAGCGCCCGGCGGATGACCGCAGGCAACGATGCGCCCGCGGCCCCCGACCTTTACATGGATAGCGCGAGCCCGGCCATGGCGCAGGTTCTGCAGCAGGTGGGCGATGTGGCCGTCACTGACACGACGGTCCTGCTCACGGGCGAGACCGGCACCGGCAAGGAAGTCGTCGCGCGTCACATCCACGCGCTCTCGACCCGGGCGCGCGCGCCGTTCGTCGCGATCAACTGCGGTGCACTTCCGGCCCAGCTCATCGAGAGCGAGCTCTTCGGTCACGAGCGAGGTGCCTTCTCGGGCGCACTCGATCGACGCATCGGTCACTTCGAGGCGGCACAGGGCGGAACGCTCTTGCTCGACGAGGTGAGCGAAATCCCGCTCACCTTGCAGACGCGCCTCCTACGCGTCCTGCAAGAACGCGAGGTCCAGCGCATCGGGTCGAGCCGGCCACAGCCTATCGATGTGCGCATCATCGCAACGACCAATCGTGATCTGCGATCGATGGTGGCGCGCGGCGAGCTGAGAAAGGACCTCTTCTATCGTCTCAACGTGTTCCCGGTGGCGCTGCCGCCACTGCGCGAGCGCAAGGAGGACATCGCGGCGCTGGCCCAGGCGATCATCGCGCGGCTGGCACCACGCCTGGGCCGGGAGGCGCGCGCTACGCGGCTTGGCGAAGACGCTCTCGCGGCGCTGCACGGGTACGATTTCCCGGGAAATGTGCGCGAGCTCGCCAACCTGATCGAGCGCGCGCTGGTGATGAGCCGTGGCGAAATGATCACTGCCGGCGCGCTCGGCATCGATCCGACCGGCAATGCCGGGCTGATCGATTTGCCTACCTCGGTGCAGCCAGCGCGAGTCGCATCGCCGAGCTCAGAGTTGTCGACACTGCCGCTGCGCGGTGCGTCGTTGGCGCTCGATGAGGCCGAGCGGCGCCTCATCCTCGAGGCGTTGACGGCCTGTCGCGGTAACCGGACGCATGCGTCGCGGCATCTCGGCATCTGCGTTCGTACCCTGCGCAACAAGCTGCGCGCGATGCGCGACAGCGGATTGACGGTGCCCGAGCCACAGGGCCTGTATGCGGTCGCGCAGGAACGGGGGAACTCATGAGCATCGGCAACGATCCCGTCAAACTCTCGCTGCGGGCCGGGCTCGACCTGCGCTGGCAGCGCCACGAGTTGCTTTCGCACAACCTCGCGAACGCCGACACGCCGGGCTTCCGACCGAAGGACCTCGAGTTCGAGGGCGTCCTGCAGTCGGTCGTGACCGGCCAGGGCGGCATGAGCGGCAGCCTGGCGACGACGGGCGGATCGCCCGAGACGGCAAAAATGCGACTCGGGTACGGCGGCATGAGCGAGCGACCGACCGAGGTGCAGGAGGTCGTGCAGCGTCCCGAGGTCGGTGACACGCTTGATGACAATGCTGTCGATACCGATAAAGAAATGGCGCGAGTGGCCGATAACAGCCTGAACTATCAGGCCCAGCTAGAGCTGCTGCGGCGCCGCTATGCGGCCATCCAGCGAGTCATATCGTCGATGTCAGGGGTATGAAGCACATGGCAATCGAGAGGTCCGCATGTCGATAGTGAAGGGGTTCGACATTCTCGGGACGGGTATGAGCGCGCAGCGCACACGCCTCAACACGGTGAGCTCGAACCTCGCCAACTCCGAGACCACGCGCACCGCGGAAGGCGGGCCGTACGTGCGCCGGTTGCCCGTGTTCCAGACCATCGAGATGGGCGACGAAGGCGCAGGGGTCGAGGTCACGCAGATCGAGAAGGACCCGACCCCCGGGCCCATGATCTACGACCCGGGCCACCCCGACGCGGGTCCCGATGGCTACGTCAAGATGCCCAACGTCAATGTGGTCGAAGAAATGGTCGACATGATGACGGCGGCGCGCTCGTTCGAGGCGAACGTGCAAGCGTTCCAGACGCTGCGCGACATGGTCCAGCAGGCCCTCATGATTGGGAAGGGGTGAGGTAGGCGATGGCGATCGAAGGCTTGGGTGGAGCGACGGGTGGACTGTCATCGTTTGGCATGCGTGGCAGCGAGGGCGTCGGAGCACGGCCGGGAGCCGCACCGGCGGGCAGCGAGGGCATCGGCAAGACGTTCGAGTCGGCGCTGGAGTCGGCGCTGGGTGAGCTCGAGGCGACGGTGGCGGTCGCCGACCAGAAGTCAATCGCGTTGGTCAGGGGCCAGGATGTGGCCGTGCACGACGTGATGGCGTCGGTGACCGAGGCCGAGATCGCGGTGCAGTTGACGACTGCGGTCGCGGCCAAGGCGATCCAGGCCTACCAGGAGATCTGGCGCATGGAGATCTGAGCGACATTGAGTGCATCGATCTTATGGGCCGGGTGGGAGCGAGTGAGCGAGGAGTTGGGGCATGGCTGACGAGCCGCGACTAGACGACGGGGCCGGGCGCCGAACGATGTTCGGTGGCGTGCGCGACACCTACCAGCAGATCCCGGCGGGCCGCCGGCGGATCGTCCTCCTGGTCGGCGCGGCGCTGATGGCCGGGCTCCTGTTCCTCGTCATCTCGGCTGGCGCGAAGGAGCCATGGCGACCGGTCGCGCGCGACCTCGCGCCGGAAGATCTCGAGGCGGCGACGAAGGCGTTCGACGCCAAAAAGATCGTCTACAAGCTCGCTGATGGGGGCTCGATCCTGGTCGCACCAGAGGCGATCTACGAGGCCCGGCTGGCGCTCGCAGTGAACTCGATGCCGAGCGGCAAGAGCGTCGGCATGGAGGTATTCGACGAAGGTGGCATGGGCCGGAGCGCGTTCGCCGAGAAAGTGAACCTGCACCGCGCGCTCGAGGGCGAGCTGGCCCGGACGATTCGCTACATCGACGGGATCGAGCGGGTGCGCGTGCACCTCGTTACGCCGGAGCGGCGGGTGTTCAAGGACCTCGACGTGGCGCCGTCGGCGTCGGTCATCCTGTCGCTCAAGCCGGGGGCCGAGATAACGCGCGACAAGGCGTTGGCGATTCGCCAGCTCGTATCGGGTGCGGTCGAGCGGTTGTCGCCGGGCCAGGTGTCGATCGTCGACCAGCATGGCCGCATGTTGACGCAGCCCGATCAGGACGGGGTCGGCAGCGGTGATGCATTCGAGCGCCAGCGCGAGCAGGAGCGGGCACTCGAGGAGCGGGTCGTGCGGCTGCTGGAGCCGATGGTCGGCAGCCAGAAGGCGCTCGTGCGGGTGGCGATGGACCTCGACCTGTCGCGCGTGGTCGAGACGCGTGAGGACTTCGACCCAAACCAGCAGATCGTTCGCAGCGAGCGTGAGCAGCTCGAGAAGGACGGCTCAGCCGGACAGACGCCGTCGGGTCCGCCGGGCACCGCTTCGAACCTGCCCGGTGGACAGACCGGCGGGCGAGCGGGGGCGGCGGGGGCGGCGGGCCGCGAGAAGAGCGACACCATCCGCAACTTCGAGATCGGCAAGGTCGTGACCCGCAAGGAGGACCCGATGCCGCGCCTGCGCAAGCTGTCGGTGGCGGTGCTGGTCGACGAGCCGGTCGAGCTGAAAGACGGCAAGACGGTGCCGCGACCGCGCACGGCCGACGAGCTGGCACAACTGTCGCGGCTCGTGTCGCATGCGGTCGGGCTCGACACGGTGCGGGGGGATCAGATCGAAGTGACGAGCGTGCCGTTCGCGTCAATCGATGGGATTGGGCCGCTCGATGAGCTGACGCCGGTCGCCGGCACGCCCGAGGCGCCGACCGAAGTGCCGCTGTGGGAGCAACCCATGGTGCTCATCGCGGCCGCTGGCGCGCTCTTGTTGCTTGTGCTCCTGACCGCGTGGCGCGTGGCCAGTGGCCGCAAGAAGCGGCAGAAACTGGCCGAGCTGGTGGTGGTCAACCAGGCGATCACAGACACCACGGGCGGCACCGCCGAGCCGGACAAGGAAGTGACGTCGAGCGACCGGCGGGCCCGCATTGCGGAGCTACGCGAGCGGGCGCTGGCGCTCGGAAACGAGGATCTACCGCGGCTGGTGGTCGTCTTCGAGCATTGGTTCGAGGCGGATAGGGACGCCGACGCGAGCAAGCGCGCGACCAAGGAGGCCGCATGAGCGCCGCTGCATCAGAGCCAGTGGCCATTCCGCGGGCCGGCGAGGCCCTCGCGAGCGTGCCTCTCGATGGCATGCGGCGCGCGGCGATCGCGGTCCTGCTGCTTGGCGACGAGCTGACCAAGCGCCTCTTCCGGCGCTTCCGGCCCGATGACGTGCGACGGCTCTTGTCGACGGCGAACGAGCTGCGGGGCGTGACTGAGGACGAGGTCCTCGACGTGCTCGAGGAGCTGGTGCGCAAGCTCAGCTCGGGCGCTGCCGGGGTCTCGGGGCACGGGCATCGCATCGAGGAGGCTGCCGTCTCTGTCTTCGGCGCGGAGCTGTTGCGCCAGGTCGACAACAAAGACATCACCGGCATCGCCATCCAGCTGCATGCGGTGGCAACCGACAAGCCAGAGCTGTTCGCGCGCACACTGCAGAAGGAGCACCCGCAGACGATCGCGGTGATCCTGTCGCTGCTCCCGGCGGAGGTCGGTGGCCAGGTCCTGCGCCACATGCCGGCCGACACCAAGGCCGATATCGTGCGACGTGTCGCGAAGCTGCGGACCGTTTCGTCGACGGTCGTCGCCGAGGTCGCCGAGAGGGTCGGGCGCGAGTTCCTGCGGCCAGCCGGCCAGGGGCCGATCAACATCGATGGCGTCGACAGGGCCGTGAAGCTACTGAAGAGCGCCGGCCCGAAGGAGGAGCAGCCGATCCTCGAAGATCTCGAACGGATCGACGCCGACATGACCGCGATGCTGAAGAACAAGCTCTTCACCTTCGAGGACTTGCGACTACTGCACGAGCGCGAGGTGCAGCTCGTCCTGCGCGAGATCGACCAGCGCGTGCTGCCGCTCGCCTTGAAGAACGCGTCGCCCGAGCTGCAGGCAAAGCTGCTTGCGAACGTGTCGAAGCGTGCGGCGGAGATGTTGCGCGACGACATGTCGGCGATGGGGCCGGTCACGCTCGCGCAGGTGGAAGAAGCGCAGCAGCGCGTCTTGCAGCAGGTGCTCAAGCTCGCGGGTGAAGGCCGCATCAACATCCGTCCGGGCACGACCCTTTGAAGACGCCCCCCCGACCGCGCGACGAGGTTCGCAAGGCCGCCTTCGGCCCCGAGCCGGCCAAGAGCGATCGGCCGTTCGCACCCGATGTCACCCCCGCGTGGGCGAAGACCGTGCGCGCGGGCACGGTTGTGAGCTGGACGCCCGGGTCCGCGAACGAGCGTCCTTCCATGCCTGCGCCGGATCCCATCGAGCGCCCGACGCCACGCACCTCGGGCTCGAAGCGCCCGGGCGGCGACGACCAGGGGCCACGCACGTTGAGCGCGAGGCGTCCGGGCGGCGACGATACTGCGCCGCGCACGGCGAGCGCGAAGCGGCCGACGCCGGGCGACCCGGGGGATGCAGGACGCGGTGCGAGCGAGCCGGTGATCCCGCCAGGCATGGTGCTCATCAGTCAGGACGAGCTGACGCGACGCGAGGCAGAGCTGACCGACGCGCTCCGGGCGCCGTACCTCGAGGCGGCGCAGCGCTTGATGAGTGTCGTCGGTGAGATCGAGCAGCGCGTGCGCGAGGACGTGGTCGACATGGCGGCGCGCATCGCGGCGGTGCTCATGCAGCGCGCCGTGAAGCTCGACCGGACGATCACGCTCGACATCGCACGACGCGCGCTGAGACGGCTCGGCCCGATCGAGCGGGTCATCGTCAAGTGCGCCGAATCGGACGCGGATCTCTTGCGCGAGCACCTGCCCGCGCTGGCACGGTCCGAGGTCGGACAGATGGTCGAGGTGGTGGTGCGTCCCTCGGATGACATCCGTCCGGGCGGCGTGATGCTGACGTTCGATGGCGGCGTGGTCGACGCGCGTGAAGAGCGGCGTCTGGCACGCATCGTCGACGCCGTGAAGGCGGCAGTGCTCGACAACGACGCGATGATCGAGGGCAGCGCGAATCAGGTGGTCAGCACGGCGACGTTCGACGGGCGCGACGCGGTGAAGGACGACGACGACGGGAGCGGCGCATGAGCTTCGACGCGACCGAGCCGCGACGGAACAGCCTGATGCCATGGGACCTGGTCGACCAGGCGCTGGCCGAGGTGCAGTCGATCTCGCTGTCGGGTCGCGTCGTGCGCGTGAGCGGTCTGGTGGTCGAAGGTACGATGCCGCGGGCGCGGCTCGGCATGTTGTGCCGACTCATGGTGCGCGGTGAGCCCGAAGGGATCCCGGCCGAGGTCGTCGCATTGAAGGAGGGTAGTTGCTCGTTGATGCCGCTCCGCGGGATCTCGGGCATCACGTCGGGCACGCCGATCGAAGCGGTCGAGGAGCTGTCGGGCGTGGCGGTGTCGCCACAGCTCGTCGGGCGCGTGCTCGACCCGTGGGGCCAGCCAATCGATGGCGGCAAGCGTATCCGGGCTGTACGCCGGGTGGCGTTGCAGCCGCCGCCGCTGAACCCGATGGAGCGCGGCATGGTGGACCGTCCTCTCGCGATGGGCGTGTCCGCGATCGATACGATGCTGACGGTCGGCGAAGGGCAGCGCGTGGTCATCATGGCGGGCGCGGGCGTCGGCAAGTCGACGCTGCTCGGCATGTTGGCGCGCAGCTCGGACGCGGACGTGACGATTGTCGCGATGATCGGAGAGCGCTCGCGTGAGGTGAAGCGCTTCGTCGAAAAGGAGCTCGGCCCAAAGGGGCTCGCGCGCTCGGTGGTCGTCAGCGCGACGAGCGACACGGCGGTGGCGTTGCGCCTGCGGGCGGCCTTCGTTGCGACGGCGCTGGCCGAATACTTCCGCGACGAAGGCAAGCGCGTGTTGCTGCTGATGGATTCACTCACGCGTGTATGCATGGCGCAGCGCGAGCTCGGGCTCGCGACCGGTGAGCCGCCGACGACGCGCGGCTATCCGCCGTCGGCGTTCGCGATCATCCCGCGCCTCCTAGAGCGGGCGGGACAGGGCACCAAAGGCGGCTCGATCACCGCGTTCTACACCTGCCTCCTCGAAGGTGACGACCTCGGCGATCCGATCGGCGACGCGGTGCGCGCGGTGACCGATGGGCACGTCGTCTTGTCGCGGCGCCTGGCGGAACGTGGCCAGTTCCCGGCGATCGACGTGCTGCAATCGACGAGCCGTGTGATGTCCGACGTCGTCGGGCTCGAGCATCGGCGCGCGGCAGCGACGGTGCGCCGGCTCATCGCCGATCTCGACGAGGTGCGCGAGCTGCAATCGTTTGGCGCCTACAAGCCGGGCGACGTACCGCGCTTCGATCGCGCGCTCTCGTTCGAGCAGGCGTTGAGCGACATGTTGACGCAGTCGACCGAGAGCGAGGGCGCCTCGTTCGAGGTCGAGCGCAATCAGTTGATCTCGTTGGCACGCGCGGTAGACGCAGCGATGCAGGGTCGTGAGGTCACATGAAGCGCACGCTCGGATCGATGATCATCATCGCGACCCTAGTGCTCGCATTGCGCGACGACGGCGATCGCGCGCTCGCGGAGGAGCCGCCCCCCGTGCCGCCTCCGGTTGCGACGGAAGTGCAACCGGTCATGCAGCCGGTCATGCAGCCGACTGGCACCGAGGTCCTCGCGAGCGGTGCCGGGCTCGCGGTCGTCGGCTGCGACGGCATTGTCACGCAAGCGCTGGCCGAGCTCGACTACTGGCGCGCGAAGGCCAGCTCGACCACGCCGGTCGCGACCACGATCGCTGCGACTCCGGCACAAGGCACGCCTGCGGTTGCGCCGACGATCGCCGCCGCTCCGATCGTTCCAGCTCCGAGCCTCGACCGCGGCATGCTCGGCGGCACCGGGATTGACCCGCTCGACCGACCACGCATCGCGCAGGTAGCGGCTGCTCTCAAAGAGATGAAAGCCCAGGACGCGGCATTGGTGGTGGCCGACTGGGACGACGCGCTCGCGACCGAGGTGCTGTCCCGACTGCCAGCGCGCGCTTCGGGGGCGATCGCCACGGCACTTCCGCCCGCGCACGCGGCGCGTCTCTATGCACGCCTGTCGCTGCTCGCAGCGGCCAAGGAGACCCCTTGATCCAGAGGACCACCAGCGCGACCCAGAGCCGCGTCGAGGCGAGGCCGGACAACCGTCGGCACGACCGTGATGCAACCGACGCGCCCAGCTTCGAGACCGAGCTCGCGGCTGAAGATCGACGCGCTCCGGCCGGCCTCGGCGAGCGCCGTGATGCACCACGCGCCCCGAAAGAGCGCGATGAAGCGCGCGACGGCCCACCGCTCCTGCAAGCCGCAAACGACCCCCACGCGCTCGACCCGCGACGCCTGGCGGCCACCAAGGACGCGGCCAAGCGCGCCGGCGCACCTTCCGGTGCCGCTGCGGTCAAGGGCGATGATGCCAACGGCAGTGCCTCACTCGAGTCGCTTCGCGTCGGTCCCGCCGCGCAGCCGCTCATCCTGCAGGCACCTGGCGGCACGGTCGCGCAGGCGACGGCAGCGATGTTGCCGCAGGGAGCGACGGCCTTCGACCCCGAGGCGCTGCTCGCGGGTGACACGGTCGAGCTGTCGGCCCAACTGGCATCCGCCGGTCAGGCCGCCGAGGGCCCCAAAGCCAACGCCCCGAAGCTCGCGAGCGACCTGGTGGCCGCGCTGGTCCTGCCCGAGGCCGAGCCGGCCGAGGGTGACGACACGGTCGAGCTCGACGACGACAGCGGCGACGACACCGCCGGGCTCGCAGCGCTCGGCGACGACACGACTCAGTTTGCGTCGCACACCACCCAGCCGACACAAGTCCATCGCGTCGCAACCACGATCCCCATCGATGCCACCCGCCCGCTCGCCGATCAGGTCGCCGACGCTGTCGCCAAGCTCGCCGCCGAGGCCCAAGACCGGCCCGATCTCGTGCGCTTCCGCTCGGCCGACTTCAGCTTCTCGGCGATCGTGCGCCAGGACGGCGGCCACACCCAGGTGCGGCTCATGTCCGATGATCCGAACACGCGCGCCTTCCTGGGCGATCGCCTTCCGGAGGTACGCCAGGCGCTGGAACGCGTCGGCTTCGCGTCGACCGGCCTCTCGGTGGCGGCCGACGCCGACCGCCAACACCGCGAGCGCGCCCCGTGGCGCCCGCCCGACGAACACGGTGACGAGGCACCTACGCCCCTGCCCGCTTCGACCGTGCGGCTCGAGTCCCAATCCGGTGACGGCGACCGCCCCAGCTCACGTTCCGGGCTGCATCTCATCCTTTGATTCCCCGAGTCCTCCGACGGGCCGCGCCCTCCCGGCGAACGTCCCAAGGCATGCCACCATGACGACCACCAACGGCATCTCGAACGCACAGTCGCCCTTCAACCCGACCTCCACGACGTCCGATCTCGCGCAGGGCTCGCTCGGCAAGGAGGACTTCCTGAAGCTCCTCGTAGCCCAGCTCTCGCATCAGGATCCGACGGCGCCGACCGACCCGGGCGAGTTCGTAGCCCAGCTCTCGCAATTCAGCTCGCTAGAGCAGCTCGCCAACATCAAGTCGGGGATGGATCTGCTGGCGATCACCCAGACCGCCGGCACCAGCGCCCAGATGGTGAGCTTCATTGGCAAGGACGTCTCCTACGACGGCGGCCAGATCAACTGGAGCGCCGACTCGAAGCCGGTCGAGCTCAAGATGACACTCGGCGGCAACGCCGCCTCGGTCGAGCAACGCATCGTCGACGAGCACGGCACCGTCATCGAGAAGCGCGACCTCGGCCCCATGACAGAAGGCAGTCACACGCTAAATTTCGACGGCAAGAAGGCCGATGGCACCCCGCTGCCGCCCGGCACCTACAACATCGAGCTCACCGCCAAGGATGCGAACGGCAAGACCACCGACGCGACACTGCGCGGCGAGGGCCTCGTCTCGGCCGTCACGTTCGAAGCCGGCTACCCGCAGCTCGTGCTCGCCGACGGCCGCGTGCTGGGCCTCGGCCAGGTGCTCCAGGTGCTCGGCGCCGACGACCCCGTGCCCGCCGTCGTGCCACCCGGACTCGATCCGAACGACCGGGTGATGGACCCCGACCCGACCCACACCGACGACGCCAACGTCTTTCCCTGACCTCGCACTGACCCTGCATTGACCCTGCACTGACCCTGCATTGACTCTGCATTGACCCGCACTGACCCGCACTGACCCGCACTGACCCGCACCCCAGCCGGAGCCTGCCATGAGCATCTTTTCGACCCTCTATATCGGTATGTCCGGGATGCGCACACACGAGAGTGCCATCGGCGTCATCGGCAACAACATCGCGAACGTCAACACCATCGGCTACAAGGGCTCGCGCGCGGTCTTCGCGGACCTCTTGTCCGCCAACGTGCTCGGCAGCGCCGGCGCCTCGCAAGCCGGTCAGGGCGCAGCCCTCGCGACCGTGCAGCGAATCGTCACCCAGGGCGCCTTCCTCGGCACCAACATCGCGACCGATCTCGCCATCTCCGGCGACGGCTACTTCATCGCCGACGACGCCAACGGCGGCCGCTTCTACACCCGTAACGGCCAGCTCCAGATGGACAACGAGGGCTACCTCACGACCGTCGACAACATGCGCTTGCAGGGCTACGCGGCGAACGCGGACGGCACCTTCGCGACCGGCATCAGCGCCCTGCATGTCGGTGACGCGACCGCCCCGCCGAGCCCGACCGGGAGTATCGCGCTCGTCGTCAACCTCGACCGCGACGATGCCCTCACCACCTTCGACGTCACCGATCCGGCCGCCGCAGCCTCGTCATCACACACGGGCCAGGTGACGGTCTACGACTCGCTTGGCGCGGCCCACGTGCTCGACGTCTACTACAGCCAGACCTCGCCCGGCGAATGGACCTGGAACGCGGTCGCGCCACAGGGCGATCTCGACGGCACGACCGACACGACCCCGACCGTCGTCGCCTCGGGCACCCTGTCGTTCGACGCCGAAGGCAAGCTCACCGCCGAGACCCAGGCCCAGTCGAACGTGACCTTCTCTGGCGCCAACCCCCAAGACCTGCTCTTCGACTTCGGTGAAGAGACCGCCAACGGCGGCGACGGCAGCGGATCAAGCTCTTACGCGGCCGCGTCCTCGAACTCGTTCGTCGACCAGGACGGCTTCGGTGTCGGCAACCTGCAGTTCGTCGAGATCGGCACCGACGGCGTCATCACCGGCACCTTCTCGAATGGCCAGGACCGCCCGCTCGGCCAGATGGCCTTGGCCCGCTTCGGGTCGTCGTACGCGCTCAATGCGGTCGGCGGCAACAAGTTCACCGAGACCCTCACGAGCGGCGAGCCCGCGATCGGCACCGCCGGCAACGGCGGCCGCGGCGACATCCTGTCGGGCGCGCTCGAGCAGAGCAACGTCGACCTCACCAATGAGTTCACCGAGCTCATCCTCGCGCAGCGCGGCTTCCAGGCCTCCAGCCGAATCATCACGACCGCCGACGAGATGCTCGTCGAGGTGGTCAACCTCAAGCGCTGAACAATGTCGCCTGGCTTCGGATCCGAACCGGGATGCAGCGTGGGTATGATCCACGCCCCGTTCATGGAGAGCCCGGCGACCACCGAGAGTCGCAGAGTGCCTACGCCAACCGGGGCACGTGACTCAACCCCGCATGCGGTCGTCAGCAGAAGAGAGGCGAAGAACTTGATGAAGTGGGGCCCGCCGTGCCTGCCGCGTCAACGCGCTCCCAGAGCCATACGGGGTACTCATCGGGAGCGGCCGCTCAGGGATCGGTGGCGATGAAGTGCGACCTGGCCTTCGCGAACGCGTCATCGCCGACAGTGCTGCCGAGTGTGCGCCCGATGAGATCGTCCGGCAGGATGTGGATCCCGCCCCAGAGGCGCGACTGACCGGCCTGGTCGGCGGCGTCGTAGTAGGTCGCCCACTGCAGGCGGACTTCCGCGCTCGGCCCGTCTTCGAACACGAGGTAGCTCTCGGGCTTGCTCACGTACTCGGCGAAGCCACCCGGGAAGTACGGGCTGCCGGTCATGGCGGTGAGCACCTCGGCACCTGCGCGCGAGAACGTGCTGTGCCCCGAGATGAAGCCTGGGAAGGCCGGCGTCACGAACGTACGGCGCTGATAGGGCATCCAATCGACGCCACGAATCCACGCGCAACCCGCCGTCTCGTGCGCCCGATCGCCGGGCTCGCCGCGCCAGGACATCACGGCTATTTCGCCGATGTAACGTGCGAAGTGTGCATGTCGTTGTCCCGGTGCCGAGCTGGCGGCGGTGATGAGCTCGATGACGCCGGGTACGAGCGGCAGGCCGCGTGCATCGTAGTGCTCGCCGCCTGGATCGGACGACTGGCCAAGGCTCGCCTTCCAGCGCACGAGCGTAATCGGGCGCGCTCCGAGGTAGACCCGCTTGATGCCCCACGCGGTGATCGCCGCGTCATGCAGCGCGCCATTCAACGCGAGGTAGGTCTTCACGTCCCACTCGAGCGGGGACAATGGCTCACCCTGACCCTCGAAGCGGCGCACGAAGGCGGCGTTGTCGGCCACGTTGTTGGCGATGACGTTCCAGTGCCCGGGCGGAGTCTCGGAGCGCGGGCCGTCCGCCCAGTACTCCGCCAGGACGCGTCCGAAGTCACCGACCTTGACCACCTCGGGCGCATACGCCGCCTGCGTCACCGGGTTCTCGGCGTGGCCCTGCCCGTCGTTGGTGCCAAGCGGGTTATTGCCATAGGCGCCGGGCGAGATATCGATCGTCTCGGGCAGCGCCGGGTCGAGCTTTGCGTGACGCTTCAGGATGTCGACCACCCAGGTGTTCATCTCGGGCGCGTCGAACGTCGGGCTCGGACCGGGGTCGTGAAACAACGCCTCGGGTGTCGCGCGCGTCATCGCGAACGGCGTGACACTGTTCCAGTTGGAGCCGATGTATCCCTGCACCCCCGCGCCGGTTGGGATCCCGTTCTGCGTCTCGGCCTCAGCGAGGTTCAGCGGCTGCCACACCGAGGGGTCGACGACCGTGAGGCCCGACTTCTCGACTTCGAGCGGCGCGTTGACTGAGGTCCAGCCGGTCGTGTCCTGGTAGTTCGCGGCCTCGTTCGAACCATCGTCGAGGGTGCCGTCGATGATCGCCTTGCCGATCCGGTTGCCGAGTGCACGCGGCGAATCCCCGGTCGTGCCCGTGTCCGTCGCGTCGTAGCCGAGCTTCGTCATCAGCGCCTCGAAGCAGCTGCCCGAGATGCCTCCCCCGACCGCGATCTCTGGACGGTAGCGATCTTTCAGGATGCGGAACGCGGCGTAGCTGATCGCTTCGTCCCGCGCCGCGTCCACATCGGCGGACGTAAGTGTCTCGTCGGTGAAGAGCCCGCTGCTCGCCGGATCGTACGCTGTCCACGCGTCCCACATCGCGGCCGACAGGTGGTACAGGTTGCGCGCGTGCACCACCGGCCGCGGCAGGTCGCGCCGAATGGCCGCGAGGATCTGTTCGTCCCAACGCCGCGCGATCGATGCGTTGGGCTCGGGATCGATGTGGCTCTCGGGGCAGGTCGTCCCCGGTGGAGGATCGATGACAGGCCTGTAGTCCGCCACCGCCGGGCCGAAGTGGATGAGCGCGCCGCCATCGAGTGCCGCCGTCAGCACGTTGCCGCCAACCGCCCAAACCCCGCCCTTCGGATCGACCCAGAGCGCGTGTAGCGATTGAACGTCGAGCTCCAGACCGGTATCGACGATGCGCCACGCCGCGCCGTCGCGCACGAAGACCTCGCCCTGCTCACCACATGCATAGCCGACGCCTTTCGCGTCGAACGCGACGCCTTGCAAGAGGGTCACATCACCGATGTCTTCTTTCTCGAAGTCATCGCCCGACTGCTCGAGCAGCACGCCTTCAGTGCCGCCACCGACGATGACCGCCTCGCCGTCGCTACCGGCGACCGTGAACAACGTCGCGCTGGTCGTGGTCGGCACGACCTCGAAGGCGCCGCCGTTCGTTGCGCGCAGCACCAGCCCCTGGCCGCCGACCACCCACACGTGACCCTTGGCGTCGCCCCAGACCTTGAAGAGGCCTGGGATGTCGCCCGCGGTCGTCGGGATGTCGGTGGGCAGCGCGACCTCCTTCATGGTGGTTCCATCCCAGTGCCACACGAAGCCGTTGCGACCGGCGACGCTGCCGACTGCGTAGAGGTCGTCGGCCGCCCGCCCCCACACGCCGAAGACGGTGTGGTGCGCGATACCCGGGGTCGGCAGCCGCTTGAAGGCCGTGCCGTCCCAGCTCACGACCGCGGCGTTGGCGCCGCCGAAGACGACCGAGGTGCGTGAAAAGGCGTGCACCCACCAGAAAGTTCCGCGCATGCCGGTGGCCAGCGGGGTCCAGCGGGTGCCGTCATAATGAAGCACCTGCGGGCCCTTGCCTTTGTCCGCGCCGACCGCCCAGACGTCGTCCGCCGCGGTGCCAGCGACCGACAACAGCGCGCCCGGAAGCGCACTCGCGACGATCGACCACTCGCCCACGGGCGCCGGGGCATTGTCCTCGGGGCAGGCACCCAGCCCGAGCGAGAGCACGACCATCGGGAGGAACGAGAGTAGCGAGCGCAGGTGCATGTGAGTCCTGGTGCGGGGACGCCGGCAGTGATACCCGGGTCCCCTTCCAGAATCCAGCCTCGCTCGCTACGAACTGAACAGTGTCGCCTAGTGTCGCCTGGCTTCGGATCCAAGCCGCGATGCGGCGTCGCTTCTTCGCAGCACGGTTTACATGTCGGGTATGGTGCTCTGGTTCAGTGCCGGTACCGCATTTTCTTGAGGCACCTCGGTCGGAATCGCCATGGTGACCGAGAGCACGAAGTCGACGCGCCGGTTCTTGGCCCGACTATCGTTGCTGTCGTTCGGTGCTAGCGGCTGGAACTCGGCATAGCCGATGGCCGCGATCCGGCCTGGCGGGATCTTGCCAGAAGCGGCGAGCACCGCGACGACGCTCGTCGCACGCGCCGTCGACAAGTCCCAGTTCGAACGGAAGCGCAGCGTCTTTATCGGCATGTCATCGGTGTGGCCCTCGACCCGGATCTGGACATCGTGTTCACGCACCTGGTCGGCAATCGTGCGCAGCGCTTCGAGGGCATTGGGCTTTACCTTGTCGTTGCCACTGTCGAACAACGCGGTCGCATCGAGGCGCAGCACGAGCTCGCTGCCGCGGCGGATGATCTTCACGCCAGCGAGCGACTTCTCGATCGCCTTCTTCTCTTCGAAGACATTCTGGAGTTGCCTTAGTTCAAGGGGAAACGGCGGCGGGCCGGGGTCACGCTTCCCCTTGGGCAGGCTCGCGGGATCGCTGCTGCGCATCGGCATCGCCATGATGTTGAGCGGCGGCCCCTCGTCCTCGACGCGGGGCAGGTAGCCACGCTCACCGTTGGCCGTAAGTCCGACGGCAAGCGAGAACGAGTCCTGGAAGCGACCGACCTTCTTCGCGTCGACCTTCGACACCGCGAACATGACGACGAAGAACGCGAACAGCAGGGTGATGAAGTCGGCGTAGCTGATGAGCCACCGTTCGTGGTTCACGTGCGCTGGATGTTTTTTCTTTCTAGCCACGTGTCAGTCCTTCGAGTCCCGCTGCCTCAGCTGGCTCAGCTGGCTGCGGGCTCGGGCGAGCCAGCCGGCGCGCCTGCGGCGTGTTTACGGCCATGGGCCGGGACGAAGGCCGCGAGGCGCTCGCGAACGATCTTCGGGTTGAGGCCGGCCTGGATGGCCAGGATGCCTTCGACGATGAGCTCTCCCTGGAGCGTTTCGATCTCCTGACGCACCTTGAGGCGCCCCGCCGTCGGCAGGAACAAGAGGTTGGCGGCGGCGACGCCATAGATCGTCGCAACGAACGCGGCCGCGATGCCCTTCCCGACCGCGTCGATGTCGGCCAAGTTGCCCATGACGTGGATGAGGCCGAGCACGGCGCCGATGATGCCGACCGTCGGGCAATAGCCGCCAGCGGCCTCGAACACCTTGGCGGAGTTCTCGACGTGATGCTCGTCCTGGGTGATGACCGTCTCGAGCGTGGAGCGGATCACCTCCGAATCGCAGCCGTCAACCGCCATCAGTACGCCCTTCTTGAGGAGCGGATGGGAGGCCTGGTCGGCCACCTTCTCGAGGCCGAGCACGCCATCTTTGCGCGCGAGCTGCGCCATGTTGACGAGCTCTTCGACGAGCTTCTGCGGGTCGCGTTTGGGCGGCTTCAGGAGCCTCATCGAGCCCTGGATGGCGCCCTTGCAGACGTCCATCGGGAACTGGACCATGACCGCGCCGAACGTGCCGCCAATCACGATGATGAAGGCCGGGATCCCGACGAGCGATTCGGTGTGGCCGCCCTCCATGATATTGCCACCGATAATCGCCCCGATTGCCACGAGGATGCCTATGAATATTCCGAAGTCCATTGGATGCTCCTCGCGTTCTCGAAGGGATGGGATCTGACCGGCAGCCGCAGGCGATAAGGCGAGCCGTGCCTGCCGGCCACTCAGCGATGGTCGTCTGGCCGTATGAATTGCCCGGTGTCGAGGCCGGTCCTGAGCTTGCGTTGGAATTTGACGACCTTATCCATCACCTCGTCGATGGACTCTCGCACAATGAGATTGTGACCTCCCACGAAGCACAGGATCGTGTCGGGGTTCTGATCGGCCCACAGGATGTTGTCGGGATTGACCGCGACAACTTGTTGATTGAGGCGTGTAAGACGAATCATCGCGTGTTCTCCTGGTATCGCTCCGACGCCCACGAGCGGCGACGCTCCTCGGCGAGACGGACGATGACCTGATCATAGAAGCGGAGAAGACGCGTGTGCATCATCGCCTCGGTTCCCTCGACATGTGCGCGCACATCCGCCGGCAGCAGCGTGCCCGCAAACGCCTGGAGCAACTTCTCCAACGCGTGCTCGCGCTCTTCGACCAGCTCCGCCACGAGTTCGGCATCTTCCTCGTCGAGCGCCCGCGCGAAGGCGGGGTAGAACGCCTCGAAGTGGGCCAGCGCGGCGGTCTGGGTGACGTTCATGACGCCACACTCATCGGCGCGGTATTCGCAACCTCGCGCCACGCTTCGAGCATGCCCTGCATCTGCGGCACCAGCGACCGCGCCTTACCTGCGTCGCGCCCAATCTGCGCGCGCAAGATGCACATCGTCCAAGCGGCATAGGTTTTATCGAGGCTCGCCACAAGGTCGGGGGCAAGCTGGTCGTCGAGCGACTCGCGCAAGTGATTCAATATCTCGGTCGCCTTCTCGAAGTTACGACCGGCGTCCTGCCAGCGTTCCTCGTCGATGGCGTCGGCCGACGCCGCCGTGAAGCGCACGAGGCCCTCGAACAACATGATGACCAGCTCCGCCGGGGAGGCGGTGGTGATACGGACGCGCTGATAGGCTTTCATCGGGTGAACCATGGTCGTGTCCTCGCGGCTCATCTCGAGTAAAGTGACTGCAGGGCGGAGCCCTGACTCTGAGAAATCTGCAGAGCCTTCTCCATTGCGGTGAACTGCCTCTGCATAATCGTCTGGTTGCGGCCGATCCGTGTCTCGATCCGTCCTATCTGGGTATCGAGCTGATCGACCCGCTTATTAAGCGACTTGGTGCGTCCACCGATTACCCCGTCGACCGAGTTGGTGTTGCGCTTGACGAGTGACTGGACGTTGGCCGACAGACCGGTGTCCGCCAGCGTGAAGATGCGCGCAACACCACGCATGTCGGTGGCCAGCGCCTTGTCGAGCTTCTTGTCGTCGATGGTGAGCCGACCCGTCGCGTCGGTCTCGATGCCGATGCGCGAGAGCGACGTGTTCGAACCGGAGAGCCCGTCGATGGTCTTGACGATGAGGCCACGCACGTCGGCGCCGAGACGCTCGATTGCGGGGTCGGGGTCGAACGCACGCGTGCCGTCGCTCGTGCGGGTCGACGACTTCACCAGGTCGAGCAACTCATTGGCCTTGTCGACGAACGCCTTGAGCTTGGTCTTGGTACCGTCCTTGTCGCTGGCGACGGACAGCGTGCTGGTGCCGACCTTCTTCAGGCCGAGCGTGATGCCGGCGACGATGTCGCTCGGCTCGTTGCTGCGGGTCTCGGCCGCCAGGCCGTCGACCTCGAGCAGAGCGTTCTGGGCGCCGATCACCTGCGTCAGGCCGAGCGCCTGCCCGGTCGCCCCGGTATAGGACTCGGTCACGGTGATCGCGTTGTCGGGGTTGCCGCCGATCTCGAACCCGCTTTCGGCCGCGACGATCTGCAGGTAGCTGCGCGTACCGTCGCGGATGATCGAAGCGTCGACCTTGGCGCCCGACCCGTTGATCTTGTCGACCACGTCCTCGAGCTCGTCGCCCTCGACGATGTCGATTGTATAGGGGCCACTCGTGTCTCCAGCGGTCGCCAGCGTGAGCGTGCCAGCCTTTACCTGCGAGAGCGAGCTCGAGAAGGCGGCGGAGCGGTCCTTCTCGGCGCGGGCGAGCTGGGTCACATTGATATCGTAGCGGGCGGCGCTCGACTCGCCCTCGGCCTTGGCGCTCATGACGTCCTCGTCGCCGACCCCGATGGTGAACGCGAGCACGTTGGAGGTCTTGGCCATGTCCGTGGCCAGTGTCTTCAATTCGCCGAGTTTCGAGCTGATCTTGCCGAGTCCCGAGATCTGGGCGTTGTAGCTGGTCTTCTTGTTCTGGAGCGCGGTCACCGGTACGCGCTGGGCGTCGAGCGTGGCCTTCATCAGCGCTGCTGTGTCGATGCCCGAGCTGATACCATTGAAAGTGACTGGCATGACTTCCTCGCGTCGGGCGAGCTCGCGTGCCGCCCATGACTACCAAGACGAACGCCCTCGCTCCGAACTTAAGGCCGGCAGTACCGGTTCCTGGGGTCGGAGAGAGGGCGCGTGAAATCAGGGCCTTCAGGGGAAGGCCCGCGTCTTTCAGGTCGTCGATCAGCTCAGGAGGCGGAGGGCGAGCTGCGGCGCGGCGTTGGCCTGCGACAACATCGCGACACCGGCCTGCTGGAGCACGTTGCCCACCGAGAACTTGCCACTCTCGTAGGCGACGTCCACGTCGCGGATGGTGCCGTCGGCAATGCTGAGGTTCTCGACCGTGGACCCGAGGTTCTCAATCGCCTTGCCCATCCGGTTGACCGTGGCGCCCAGGGTCGAACGGCGGTCGCTCAAAGTGCTGATCGCCGCGTCGATGTCGTCAATCGCGGTCTGCGAGTTGGCCAAGGTGTCGACGGCCGAGGCATTCACGCCCAGCGCGGTCGAGTCCAGGTTCGCCATCGCGATGGTGACACGGTCGTCGGCCGAGTTGCGGGTTCCGACCTGGAAGGTCAGCGTACCGGCGGTACCGGCGGTGCCATCAAGGAGCTTGGTGCCGTTGTACTCGGTGACGTTCGAGACCCGCGTGATCTCGCTCTTCATCTCACCGAACTCGGTGTTTACAAACGCGCGCTCGGTGTCGGTCAGGCTGTCCGAGGCGGACTGCACGGCAAGCTCACGCATACGGATGAGCGTGTCCGAAACGGTCTGCATGGCGGAGTCGGCAGTCTGAAGCATCGCGACACCCTGCGACGCGTTCGACGAGGCCTGGCGGAAACCACGGGTCTGGGCACGCAGGCCCTCCGAGACCGCAAGACCTGCGGCGTCATCAGAGGACGAGGTGATGCGCATGCCCGAAGAGAGCTTGTTGATCGAGGAGCTGAGCGAGGACTGGGTCTTGGTCAGGTTCTTCTGGCTGGAGAGCGACGATGTGTTGGTATTGATCTGGAGAGCCATGGTGCTTTTTCCTACAAGGTGAGTGGGTAGACGAGTCCGTCAAGCGACGCCAAAGCGTCCTTGTTCGCCATCTGGTCCGCTTCCCGGCGGGCTCATCGGCTGTTCACTCATCATTACGGCCGGCTCGGGCAACGCCTTAAACAGGCTGTGCGAAAATCGTTGGGAGCTAACCGAACCAGCTCTTGCCCATCTGGGCCAGGATGCTCTGTGAGGTGGTCAGGACGGCCTCGAGCATGGTCTGGGCGCTCTGGATGGCGGGGGCGACCTGGGCGATGTCGACGCGCGCAAGGTTGCCCTGTTCGATCTGTACGCTGGTGCGCAAGGACAAGGTCAGGTCCCCTAGATCGTCCAGCGTGCTCATGCGGCGACCGACCTGCTGTAGGGTCGACGAGACGCGTACACGCGAAGATTCGATGCCGGTGAGCGTGGCGCGCACCGCGGCCGAGTCGCCGCCCTTCACCGCGGACACCAGATCCCGCAAAGAGTTGATGAGCTCGTTGTTGGGACCGAACACGTCGCGCCCCGAGAGGGTCGACGCGACGCTCACACCAGGAGCAACCTCGACAATGCGCTCGCCGTCGTTGCCCTGATAGGCGAGGTCGGCGGCGAGCGGCGGCTGGCCCTCGTTGAGGCCGGTGAACTGATAGCGACCGCGCGCATCGGGGCGGTTCGCGATGTCGACGATCTGGTCGAGCAGCCCCTGCGCGTTCGACGCGGCGTCTCTGCGCGCCTGGTCTGTGACGTTGTCGCTGGCAAGCTGGAGTGCCAGATCCTGGGCGTTGACGAGCACGTCGCCGATCCCCTGGAGCGACAGCTCGGTCATGTCGAGATCGCTGCGCAGGTTGATGCGTGACGCGTCGTGCCGGGCGAGCTCGCGGTCGAACAAGTCGAGGAGGTTCGCGCGACCGGCCTTGGCCATGTCGGTTGACGGGGTCGGCAGCGAGGTGCCCTCGAGCACCGGCTGCCGCGCCTTGAAAACCGCCTGAGCGGCGCGGTCTGCGCTCTGGCGGAGGACGTTCGAGATGAGCGATTGCGAAATCCGCATGGGTCCTCGCGAGTCAGCCGACGAGGGACAGCACTGTGTCGGTCATCTGTTGCGCCGCAGCGATCACCTTGCTCGAGGCTTCGAGCGCGGTCTGCGCGAGCGTGAGGTTGAACATCTCCTCGTCGATCGAGACGCCGGTCTCCGACGCGAGCAGGTTCTGGAGTTGGTCACGCGACGATGCTTCGAACTCGGCGCCATCCTGGGCGTTCACGAGCGCGCGGCTCACGAGCGTGCTGATGCCGCGCCAGCTAGCGGGCAACGACGTTCCGCTGGCGAGCGTGCCGCCCTGCCCCGCGATGTCCGCCAATATAAGCAAGTTGGAGTTGTCGCCGACACCGGCACTCGGGTCGCTCGCGCCCGCGATGTCGCCCGCCTTGAGTAAGCTTGCGAGCGCCACACTGGCGGCCGCGCCGGCGGTCGAGGTCGGGGTCGCGAAGAACGCGCCGCCCGGTGCGCCCGTGGCAGTGAAGCCCGCCGCATGAGTGGCATTGAAGGTGTTGACGAAGTCGAAGGCGAGCGCGTCGAGCTGCTGCACCGCAGGCATCAACGTGTCTTCGTGGGCGGCGATGAGACCACCGAGTGCACCACCGACCTGGCTGCCGGCCATTGCCGCGAGCTTCACGCCGTCACGTTCGAAGCTGACCGTGAGTTCCTGGGTCGGCGACCCGGCACTCTCGACCACCATGCGGCTCGCGCTGCCACCCTCTACGAGGGTGCGTCCGCCGGCGGTCGACACGCGGATGGTGCCATCATCATTGGTGCGCACGTCGACGTCGACGAGGCTCGAGAGCGTGCCGACGAGTGCCGCGCGCTGGGTCACATAGGTGTTCCGTTCCTCACCCGGGCGGGCGGAGCGCACACGCTGATCGATCCGGGCAATCTGCGAGGCGAGGTCGCTGACCTGGCCCGCGACCGAGACCGCCTCGCTGCGCACGTTGCTGGCGGAGGCGTCGAGCTGGCTGCGCGTCGACGCAAACGACGCGCCGAGCGAGCGGCCGGTAGAGAGCATCTGCTCGCGTTCGGACGTGCCCGAAGGATTGGCCGCGAGCGCGGCGATGGCGGTGCGGAAGTCCTCAATGTCGGAGCCGAGGCCCACGCCATCGAGGTCGTTGACGGCCGTCTCGGCAAGGGTCAGGTGATTGACCTGGCTCTCGTGAAAGCTGGTGCGGCCGGTGGCCGTCTGGAGCGCACGCTCGAGCAGGGTCGCGCGCATGCCGACCGACGCTCCCGCGCTGACCCCGAGCCCACCGAGCGCCGCAGCAATCGGCAGGATCTCGCGCGCATAACCCGGCGTCTGCTGGTTGGCGAGGTTGCGCGCAACAAGCGACGCAGCGGTCTGCGCGACCGTGATGCCGCTGCGCGCCGTCGTGAAGATCGAATTGATGGTGGCCACGACTAGAGATCCAGATCGAGGCTGAGGGCTGGCAACGGCGATGTCTGGCGGGCCCGCGCCCGGCCACGACGCGTATAGGTGGCACCGATGTCGGTGTCGGGTACCCCGAGCACGGTGCGCCAGGCGACGACCGCGTGCAGCCCGCGTTGGGCGTGGGCCTGCGCGATGATTTGCAGCTCGGCCAGCGCCTGACCGAGAGAACGTAGCGCCGATACGGCGTCGAGCCCGGCCTGACGCTCAGGCAACGGCAATGCGAAAGCGAGCGCCTGAAGGCTGGGCGGACCGGCCGGCAGTCCGAGACGTTGCGCCAGCATGAGCGCGCGCGGACGCACCTCGGCCGTCAGGCTCTCGAGGCGCCGAGTCAGGACCTGGACCTCGGACTGAGCGGCGATGAGTGCTTGCCCGCCATCGCGATGCACACGGAGCCCGATGAGCACGCGGATCTGCGCCTGGGTTGCGCCCACCAGCGCGTCGAGCACCTCGGTCTGGGCGTCGATGATGGCTGCGAGCAGGCTGCCGGGCGAGCTCTCGGGCCCGGCAACGGCAGCCGAAGGCGATACGGCGGGCCCGGCAACGGCAGCCGAAGGCGATACGGCGGGCCCGGCAACGGCGGCCGCAGGCGATGCGGTAGGTTGGGTCACTCGAGCAACTCCGGCTCTAACGCCTCTTCAGCGATCCGCTGGGCGA
>Ga0105048_10002750_pt1 | contig 28644 bp, 24 predicted proteins | sample MAT05_FD_78382 | JGI IMG/M metagenome (GOLD analysis project Ga0105048, IMG submission 78382) | Freshwater microbial communities from Lake Fryxell liftoff mats and glacier meltwater in Antarctica - MAT-05 | ecosystem: Environmental > Aquatic > Freshwater > Ice > Liftoff microbial mat | place...
ATTGTTTTTAACCACCACCAATTTGGCCAGCGCCTGTACGTTGTATTCAAGCGCGCGGTCAAACGGCTTGCCAGCAATGTTTTGCGCCACCAGCCAGGTCAGCGCCAGGCTGATCGGCCACAGCAGCAACAGCGGCGTGAGCATCCAGTCCAGGATTTCGCCGAATAAACTGCGTCGCTCGCGCTGAAAAATCCTTATGGCCATGCGGGTGCCTTCAATGCGAATATGGGTTCATATAACGCGGAGGGTCGGAGGAACAGCCGGTGGACGCAGAGCAGATAAAGCTAAAAATGAAAAGTCGACAACGCCTTCGTTTAAACGGTTTGCTCCGCGTCCCCCGCGCGCTCCTCCTCTCCGCGTTGAGTAACTCTGAATTTGCATCTGCTAGCCCGGGATCTTCTCGAGGCAATAGCCCAAGCCACGCACGGTTGCAATGCGAATTGGCCCCTTCTCGATCTTCTTGCGCAGCCGGTGGATGTACACCTCAATGGCGTTGTTGCTGACTTCTTCGCCCCACTCGCACAGGCGTTCGACCAGTTGGTCTTTGCTCACCAGGCGGCCTGCGCGTTGCAGCAACACTTCCAGCAGGCCCAGCTCGCGTGCTGACAAGTCGACCATCGCGCCGTCTATCGTCGCCACGCGGCCGGACTGGTCGTAAATCAGCGGGCCGTGTTTGATGGTGCTGCTGGCGCCACCCATGCCGCGCCGCACCAGGGCGCGTACGCGCGCCTCCAGCTCTTGCAATGAAAACGGTTTGGCCATGTAGTCGTCAGCGCCATAGTCCAGCCCTTTGACGCGCTCTTCCACACTGTCGGCGGCGGTCAAAATCAGCACTGGCAATGTAGATCCCCGCGCGCGCAGCCGCTTCAGCACTTCCAGCCCGTGCATGCGCGGCAGGCCCAGGTCAAGAATCAGCAAGTCAAACTCGGTGTTGGTCATCAAAGCCGCATCGGCCTCCGTGCCGCTCGCCACGTGGTCAGCCGCTGCACCAGATGCGCGCAGGGTGCGCAGCAGGCCGTCGGCCAGAACCTGGTCGTCTTCAGCAATCAAAATTCGCATGGGTGTCTCCGGTTTTCTTGTGTTGCACAAATTTTAGGCTTTTGCTTTGCATGCGGGGAATTTGAACAAGGAGATCAAGGAGATAAAGAGGAAGACCAAGATAAAAGTAAAAGTTAACGATTTTTTACCTCCTTGACCTCCTTGATCTCTTTGTGAAATACCTCCGGACTATTCAGTCGAACCGCCATACGCCTCAAGCCCCAGCGCCACCACTGTCGCAATGTCTTGCCCTACGGCGGCTCTAAATTCAGTTTCAGCCTGCGCCACTGCCCGCTCGAATGCGCCTAGCCACAGCAGGCCATCCTCCGTGAACATGACCATTTTTGCCCGCTTGTCATATGCGTGAAGCTCCCGCGTCAGCAACCCCCAGGCTTCACACTGCGTGACCAGATCGCCCATCGCCTGCTTGCTCATGCCGGCGCTGCTGGCCAGGTCAGTCAGGCGTGAACCCCTGAGCGCCAAATGCCGCGTGATGTGGATGTGTGCCGCACCGACCTGGTTACGCGCAGCCAGGTTTGACAATGCCAGCGGCACCAGCACGTCGCGCGACATCAGCCACAGCACACGCTCGTCAAAGCGTCGCATAGCGTTGCCCAGCAAGCGGCCCAGGTGCATGACGCGCCAATTAGGCGCAAGCTGATTTTCCATGGGCCGAGCATACTTCATTTAATCAGGCAAACTGACTATAAATATCGTTTACTTATTTCAACAGTGGTCATACAGTACTGGTCATAGCAACAGTTAATCATTCAGATTTACCCAATTTACTCACCTCAAGGAGCTTTTATGGACTTCCCAAGCCGCCCAACCGCTACGTCTACCCCCGCACAAATCGCTGCACTCAACACTGAAAAAGCCAAGGCCCTGCAAGCCGCGCTGGCGCAGATCGAGAAGCAGTTTGGCAAAGGCACCATCATGAAGCTGGGTGCTGGTGAGGTGATTGAGGACATCCAGGTGGTGTCAACCGGCTCGCTGGGGCTAGACATTGCGCTGGGCGTGGGCGGCCTGCCGCGCGGCCGGGTGGTGGAGATTTATGGCCCTGAGTCATCCGGCAAAACCACGCTGACGCTGCAAGTCATTGCCGAAATGCAAAAGATCGGCGGCACCTGCGCGTTTGTCGATGCCGAACATGCGCTGGACATTCAATACGCCCAAAAACTGGGTGTGAACCTGCAAGAGCTGTTGATCAGCCAGCCTGATACGGGCGAGCAGGCGCTGGAGATTGTCGATTCCCTCACCCGCTCCGGCGCAGTGGATTTGATCGTGATTGACTCGGTTGCGGCGCTCACCCCCAAGGCCGAACTGGAAGGCGAGATGGGCGACAGCTTGCCTGGCCTGCAAGCCAGGCTGATGAGCCAGGCCCTGCGCAAACTGACCGCCACAATCAAAAAAGCCAACTGCATGGTGATTTTCATCAACCAGATCCGCATGAAGATCGGCGTGATGTTTGGTTCACCAGAGACGACAACCGGCGGTAACGCCCTGAAGTTTTACGCCTCGGTACGGCTGGACATTCGCCGCATCGGCTCAATCAAAAAGGGCGAAGAAATTATCGGCAACGAAACCCGCGTGAAGGTGGTAAAAAACAAGGTCGCCTCGCCTTTCAAAACGGCGGAGTTCGATATCCTGTACGGGGAGGGTATCAGCCGCCTGGGCGAGGTGCTTGACCTGGGTGTGGCGGGGCATATTGTTGAAAAATCCGGCGCCTGGTACGCCTTCAACGGTGAAAAAATTGGCCAGGGCCGCGACAACTCGCGTGAATTCCTGAAAGAAAACCCGGAGCTGGCCATCGAGATTGAAAACAAGGTGCGTGAGTCGCTGGGCATTCCGCTGGTGCAGGTGTCGCAGGAAGTGATGGACGTGATCGACAAGGCTGCCGAGAAACCCGGCAAATCTGAAAAGACCGACAAGGCAGACAAAGCCGAAAAAGTGCCTAAAAACGTGGCGTAGATGCCCAAAAAGAGCTTTTTAGGCTAGTTTTAGGTGTCAAATAGTACTCTAGACCAATGGATTCGGGCGCAAGCTGCTCCTGAAATAATAGTAATCAATGGAGAGTGATGTGAACGGTCAGCCAGCTTCATCGTCCAAAACCCAGCGCGCTTCCAGCAAATCCGGCTTTGCACTGTCACTTAAAGGCCGCGCACTGCGCTTGCTCTCAGGCAGGGAACAATCGCGCAGCGAGCTGGAGCGCAAATTGGCCGCACATGAAGAAGAGCCCGGCCAGCTGGCCGCAGTACTGGACGAGCTGGAGGCCAAAGACTTCATCAGTCAGGCACGCGTGGTTGATTCCGTCATCAACCGCCGCCAAGCCAAGCTGGGCGCATCCCGCATCAAAGGCGAGTTGCAGCGCAAAGGCATTCAAGCGGAAGCAGTAGCCGAGGCCATGGACGGCCTGAAAGCCACCGAGCTTGAGCGGGCACGTGAAGTCTGGCGCAAGAAGTTTGACGGCAAAACTGATGCGGGCAGCAGCCCTGCTGACAAAGCCAAACAGATGCGTTTTTTGGCGGCGCGCGGCTTTGGGGCAGATGCCATCAAGCGGGTGGTGGCGCGGAGGGACGAGGACTGAGGAGGCGTCTCGTTTCAAGCAGGGGCCGCGGGGCTGGCTTTGCCAGACCGCAGGCGCAGCGGCCCCCTCGGGGGGCAGGAAGCTACACGAAGTGAGCGACCGTGGGGGCCTTACACGCCCAACATTAACTTCAAGTTTTGCACCGCCGCACCCGACGCGCCTTTGCCCAGGTTGTCGAGCCGGGCCACCAGCACAGCGTGGCGATAGCTTTCGTTGCCGAACACGCGTAGTTCCATTTTGTTGGTGTCGTTCAGGGCCAATGCATCCAGCTTGCCTGATTCAGGCGCGGCTTCAACCGTTACCCATTCACTGCCTGCATAGTGTTTGGCCAGGGCGTCGTGCAGCTGGGCGGCGGTGGGATGGCCGGGCAGCAAATCGAGGTGCAGTGGCAGTTGCACCAGCATCCCTTGCTCAAAGTTGCCAACAGACGGAATAAACACAGGTCGGCGGCGGAGGCCGGTGTACTTCATGATTTCAGCCAGGTGCTTGTGTGCCAGACCCAAACCGTACAACTCAAACAACGGCGCGGCGTTGGATTGGTAGGCTTCGATCATCTGGCGCCCGCCACCGGAGTAACCGCTGACTGCTGGCAAAGTCAAACCGAAGTCAGGCGCTATCAAACCGGCATCAACCAGCGGGCGAATCAGCGCAATCGCGCCGGTGGCGTAACAGCCGGGGTTGCCTACGCGGTCGGCTGCAGCCACCAGGGCGCGCTGGCCTTGGGTCAGCTCAGAAAAACCATACACCCAGCCGGGCACGGTGCGGTGCGCGGTGGATGCGTCAATGATCTTGGGTTTTTTGCCGGGCAAGCTGTCAATCATGGCGACGGATTCGCGAGCAGCATCGTCGTGCAGGCACAAGATGACCATGTCTGCCGTGGTCATCAGGGCGCGTTTGGCGGCAGCGTCTTTGCGCAGCTCAGTTGCAATGCTGACCAGCTCGATGGTGGACATGGCTTGCAAACGCTCGCGGATTTGCAAGCCAGTAGTGCCTGATTCGCCATCAATGAATATCTTGGGCATCGGTGTTTTCCGCCATTGTCAGAGTAAGAGCCGTCTAAGGTTGGTGCAATGCAACATGATACAGTTTAGGGCTGTCCGGAAATAGCAGAAACCCGCATCAGCGTTACCGCGCTACAACAGTCGTATGAAGGCTTTTCATGAAAATTCACGAGTACCAAGGCAAAGAAATCCTGCGCCAATTTGGTGTGCCGGTGCCGCGCGGCATTCCGGCTTTCACGGTGCAAGAGGCGGTCGAAGCTGCTCAAAAGCTTGGCGGCCCGGTGTGGGTGGTCAAGGCGCAAATTCATGCGGGTGGCCGCGGCAAAGGCGGCGGCGTAAAGGTCGCCAAAACGATTGAAGACGTCAAACGGATTTCAAGCGAGATTTTGGGCATGCAGCTCAAAACCCACCAGACCGGCCCCGCAGGCCAAAAAGTGCGTCGCCTCTATATTGAAGACGGTGCAGACATCCAAAAAGAATATTACGTCTCACTCGTGACTGATCGTGCCACGCAAAAGATAGCCTTCATCGCCTCGTCTGAAGGCGGTATGGACATTGAAGAAGTGGCGCATAGCCAGCCTGAAAAAATCATCAAGCTGTTTGTAGACCCGCTGGTTGGTTTAACGGACGCGCAGGCCAGAGAGTTGGCTACTGGCATCGGTATGCCCGCTGATTCAGTCCTTCAGACCGTCGATATTTTGCAAAAGCTCTACAAGTGCGACATGGACACCGACGCGTCGCTGGTTGAAATCAACCCGTTGAACCGCAACAGCAAGGGCGAAGTGATGGCATTGGATGCCAAGTTCAACTTTGACCCGAACGCGTTGTTCCGTCACCCAGAAATCGTGGCTTACCGCGATCTGGATGAAGAAGACGCAGCTGAAGTCGAAGCCAGCAAGTTTGACCTGGCGTACATCAGCCTGGACGGCAACATCGGTTGCCTGGTCAATGGCGCGGGCCTGGCCATGGCCACGATGGACACCATCAAGCTGTTTGGCGGCGAGCCTGCCAACTTTTTGGACGTGGGCGGCGGCGCAACGGCCGAGAAGGTAACGGAGGCCTTCAAGATTATGCTGAAAAACCCGGAGGTTAAAGGCATATTGGTCAATATTTTCGGTGGCATCATGAAGTGCGACACCATTGCCGATGGCGTGATTGCCGCTTGCAAGGCCGTCAACCTGTCAGTACCGCTGGTCGTGCGCATGAAGGGCACCAATGAAGACCTGGGCAAGAAAATGTTGGCCGATTCTGGCCTGCCCATCATTGCAGCAGACACCATGGCCGATGCGGCCATGAAGATCGTTGCGGCAGTCAAATGAAATTGATTCCCCCCCGAAGCGCCGTTGGCGCTCCCCTCGCAAGGGGGCGGCCACATATGGCCTGGCAAAGCCAGATCCACTGCGGCCACTTGATTCAAACCATCACCGAATGAGGCCGCTATGAGCATTTACATCAATAAAAACACCAAAGTGATTACACAGGGTATCACTGGCAAAACCGGTCAGTTCCACACCCGCATGTGCCGCGATTACGCCAATGGAAAAGAAGCCTTTGTAGCGGGCGTGAACCCGAAAAAAGCTGGCGAAGCCTTTGAAGGCATCCCGATTTTCGCAAATGTGACCGAGGCAGCTATTGCCACTGGCGCAACCGTATCGGTGATCTATGTGCCGCCCGCCGGCGCAGCCGCAGCGATTTGGGAGGCGGTTGAAGCCAACCTTGACCTGGCGATTTGCATCACCGAAGGCATTCCTGTGCGCGACATGCTGGAGGTACGCAACCGCATGAAGGCCAAGGAAGCTGCAGGCGGCAAGCGCACATTGTTGTTGGGCCCTAACTGCCCGGGTTTGATCACGCCTGAAGAAATCAAAATCGGCATCATGCCTGGCCACATTCACCGCAAGGGCCGCATTGGCGTGGTCAGCCGCTCTGGCACACTGACCTATGAGGCTGTGGCGCAATTAACCGAAATTGGCTTGGGCCAGTCCACTGCTGTCGGCATTGGTGGCGACCCGATCAATGGTCTGAAGCACATCGATGTGATGCGCGCCTTCAATGATGACCCCGATACCGATGCTGTCATCATGATCGGTGAAATTGGTGGCCCGGACGAAGCCGAAGCTGCTGAGTGGTGCAAAGCCCATATGAAAAAACCAATTGTTGGCTTTATCGCTGGCGTGACAGCTCCGCCAGGCAAGCGAATGGGCCACGCAGGTGCGCTGATTTCTGGCGGCGCAGATACCGCTGATGCGAAGCTGGAGATCATGGAAGCCTGCGGCTTTACCGTGACGCGCAACCCGTCGGAAATGGCAAAATTGCTCAAGGCACTGCTGTAACCACGCGGGTTGCGGTTAGCCACAATACACAAGCCGATTGTTACCGCCACAATCGGCTTTTCACGTGCAGTAGGGGTTATCCATGGAAGAGTTCTTGACAGCAAGCTTTTGGCTTGCGGTGGGACAGATCATCATGATCGACATTTTGCTGGGTGGCGACAACGCGGTTGTCATTGCACTGGCATGCCGAAATTTGCCAGCCAAGCAAAGGACGCAGGGCATTATTTACGGCACGATGGGTGCTATTGTCCTGCGCGTGATCCTGATTGCCTTTGCATTGGCTCTTCTGGCCATTCCCTACCTCAAAATTGTGGGTGCTGTTTTGCTGCTGTGGATTGGCGTCAAGCTGTTGCAACCGGAGGGCGATGGCGATCACCAGATCAGCTCAAGTGACAAGCTCTGGGGTGCCGTCAAGACCGTGATCGTTGCCGACCTGGTCATGAGCGTGGATAACGTTCTGGCGATTGCAGGTGCTGCACAGGGTGCCGGTCAGCAACATCAGCTGCCGCTGGTTATTTTCGGCTTGCTGGTCAGTATTCCCATTATCGTCTGGGGCAGCCAGATCGTGCTCAAGTTGATGGAACGATTTCCTCTGATCATCACCTTGGGGGCCATGCTGCTGGGATGGATTGCGGGCCAGATGGCTTACTCCGACCCCGCACTCAAGGCTTATCTGCCAGCGTCGACTTATTGGAGTTATGCAGCAGCCGTTACGGGTGCCTTGTTTGTACTCGCGACAAGCAAAATGATGCGACACCATCAGAAGTCCACCGAGTCTGCCTGATATTCAAAGGCAGGCTGTTTGCGGCCCATCTCCGTTTCTTTGTACGAAAACTGTCCTTTTGCCCACTAATACGCAACAGATTGGCCACTTTTCGATTAAAAGTAGCTTGTCCGGTTTAGGCGGGTCTGTTAACGTCCACAATCGGGGAACTTGTAACCTTCCAGCAACAACTGAAAGGATGTTGCAGGTGTGAAAAAATAAACCAGTGGATTCGTCGGGCAATGCGCAGCGAATCCGGACAAAAGGCGGGAAGTGGCCAAATCATCTATCGGGCGAAGTAAAAGCAGTCAGTTCTGGCGTGCCGACTGGTTCGTTGGCGTTCTGGTGGTTTTGGCCGTCTTTCTGTTGCACAGTTTTACCGATTTTTTCGGCACACTGGAGCGCCGCTATTACGACTTTGCCAGCACCAGCACATCGCGGCAGCCTTCGGAGCGAATCGCCATCATTGCCATCGATGACCAAAGCATTGCCAATATTGGCCGCTGGCCCTGGCCGCGCGATGTACAGGCCAATCTGATTGACCAGCTAGCAGCGGCCAAAGCAAAAACCGTCGTTAACACCACGCTGTTTTTTGAGCCACAAACAGACCGCGGCATGGTGTTCATCCGCAAAATGAAAGACCTGCTGGCTGACCCGGCACTCACACCTGGTGCCATCAGCGAGCAGATGAGCAAAGTCATTGCCGATGCAGAAGTGGCATTGGATACCGATGCCAAACTGGCCGCCAGCATGGCTAGGGCGGCCAATGTGCTGGTGCCGTCAGTTTTTACAACCGGCGCGCCGCAGGGCCGGCCCGACAATCCGCTACCGGCTTACGCTTTGAGAAGCGCTGTGGATGACCCGAACAGCTTTTCCGTCCCGGCTGTTCGTGGCCAGCAACCGATTGAAGTCATTGGTACTGCCGCTGCCGGGATAGGCCATTTAAATCAGTTGCCCGATGTCGATGGCGCCATTCGCCAGGAGCCATTGCTGATCAATTACTTCGGCAAAGCAGTGCCATCGATGAGCTTGCTGGCGGTAGCCAAAAGCCTGAATCTGGGGCCTCTTGATATCAAGCTCAACGGGGGCGAGTCCGTACAAATTGGCAAGCTGGTCATCAAGACGGACGAGTCCGCCATGATGCTGCCGCAGTTTTACAAAGGCAAGGATGGCAAGCCTGCTTTCGCCGCAGACTCCTTTTATGATGTCGTTTCAGGCAAGATCCCCGCGTCAAAATACACCGACAAGATCGTCATCATTGGTGGTACGGCTGTTGGCGTGGGGGCGTTTTTCAACACGCCGGCAGGACCGGGATTGTCATCAGCGGAGATGATGGCGCACATCACGTCCAGCATTCTGAGCGAGCATTTCATCGTGCAGCCGACCTGGAGCATATGGGCGACGCTGGCAGTTTTGTTGCTGGTGATTGGCTACCTTGTCGCCGGTTTGCCGCGTTTGTCTGCAGGCAAAGCGGCCATCGTCACGCTCTCACTTTTTGTGACATTGTTGCTGGTTGAGTTTGCATTGCTGGCAAGCGCAGCCAAGTGGTTGCAATGGGTGTTTCCGGCGGCCTTGCTGGTGATCGGCCATTTGGCACTGACCACCAAACGCTTTTTAATGACGGAAGCTGGCAAACTCAAATCTGACGAGGAGTCTGCTGAAACCAACCGCATGATGGGCCTGGCGCTGCAAGGGCAGGGTCAGCTCGACATGGCGTTTGACCGTTTTCGCAGGGTGTCTTACAGCGACGCGCTGATGGATAACCTGAGTAATCTGGCGCTCGATTTTGAGCGAAAGCGTCAGTTCAATAAAGCCGAAGCTGTGTACCTGTACATGGCCACGCAAAACAAGGACTTCAAAGGCCTGCAAGCCAAACTCAGTCGCGCTAAAAATCTGTCTGAAACCGTTATCCTGGGCGGTAGTGGCGGACACCCCGGCGGTACCATGTTGCTCGATGGTGGCGGCGTTGAAAAGCCCATGCTGGGCCGCTATCAGGTTGAAAAAGAATTGGGCAAGGGTGCGATGGGTGTGGTGTACCTGGGTAAAGACCCCAAAATTGGTCGCGTAGTGGCGATCAAAACCATGGCCCTCAGCCAGGAGTTTGAAGGTGAAGAGCTGGACGATGCACGCGAACGCTTCTTTCGCGAGGCAGAAACAGCCGGCCGCTTGCAGCATCAGAACATCGTGACGATTTTTGATGCAGGTGAAGAGCATGATCTTGCTTTTATCGCGATGGAGTTTCTCAAAGGCAAAGACCTGGCAGATGTGTCAAAAACCGGTCAATTGCTGCCGATTCCCAAAGTTCTGTCCATTGTTGCCCGGGTGGCCGAAGCCCTGGCTTATGCGCACAAACTCAATGTGGTTCACCGTGACATCAAGCCCGCCAACATCATGTATGACCTGGAGACGGACAGCGTCAAAGTGACTGACTTCGGCATTGCCCGAATTACCGACTCCAGCAAAACCAAAACCGGACTGGTACTGGGCACGCCCAGCTTCATGTCGCCCGAGCAAATTGCAGGCAAAAAAGTGGACGGCCGCTCTGACCTTTACTCGCTGGGCGTGATGTTGTTCCAGATGCTGGCTGGCGTCTTGCCTTTCCGGGGGGACTCGATGGCCGAGCTGATGTACAAGATTGCCAATGAGCCTGCACCTGATATTCGTATTATCCGCGCAGAACTGACTGAAAAACTGGCCAATATCGTGGCGCTTTCCGTCAGCAAGCGGCCTGAAACGCGGTATCAGGACGGAGATCAGTTCGCAGCCGATTTGCGCGCGGTGATCGGAGATTTTGCAGGCCAGACCAACACTGCAAGTGCTGCTCCCTTGTCCGGCAATCACGGGAGCGTTGTGGCTGACGCTTCGAGTTTTGATACCACGGCCGTGCAGTCGGCTAAGGCTTATGAAGCAACCCAGACAATGCAGGCAGAAACTCCTGCCTTTGATAAAACCATCGTCAGCGATGGTCGCGGCACTGACACCAAAATTTAAGTACCTCAAGTAACTCAAGCACCAGCATTTCCCTAAAAACGGCAAGTTAAAAGATGATTTACGAGATATGCACTGACACCGACCCTGGTCTGGCGCGGGACAACAATGAAGATGCCGTCGCCTTTGATGCGCAGACCGGGCTTTGCATATTGGCCGATGGGATGGGTGGCTATAACGCGGGTGAGATTGCCAGTGGCATGGCGTGCGCTTTCATCAAGTCTGAAATGAGCCGCTGGCTTTCTCAGGCTGGCCTTCACGCCAACAGCAAGGAAGTCAAACGCGCCATGGAGATTTGCGTTCAAAACGCCAACCACTCCATCTTCAACGCGGCCAACTCCAATCCGCAATACACTGGCATGGGCACCACGCTCGTCGTGGGCGTATTTCAGGCAGGGCGATTGATGCTTGGTCACATTGGCGATTCCCGCTGCTACCGACTCAGGAGTGGGGATCTCCAGCAAATTACCAAAGATCATTCGCTGCTGCAGGAACAGATCGATGCAGGGTTGATTTCGCCCGAACAGGCGCTGACCTCTGCCAACAAAAACCTTGTCACACGTGCTCTTGGCGTTGAAGACAGTGTGTTGCTCGATGTGACAGAGCACAGCGTCGAAGTGGGCGATGTTTACCTGATGTGTTCAGATGGCTTGTCGGACATGGTCAGAGACCAGCCAATCGCAGATATCATGCTGGGTGATGTGGCTCTGGGGCAAAAAGCATCGCAATTGGTCGCTGCGGCCAATGCAGGTGGGGGTCGGGATAATATTTCGGTTGTATTGATGCATGCAAAAGAAGCAACCGTCAAGCGCGGATTTTTGTCCAGAATGCTGGGAAAATAATCAGATGATTGAAGTATCAAAAACAAACAGGAGTCGGCCATGCCGAAAATGATCGTCTCTATTGACGGTGTAGTGATCAAGGAAGTCCAGTTGACCAAGGATCGTACGTCCCTGGGCCGGCGTCCTTATAACGATATCGTGATTGACAATTTGGCGGTCAGCGGGGAGCATGCCGTTCTTCAGATGTCAGGTACTGAAGTTCACGTCGAAGATCTCAACAGCACCAATGGTACTTACGTTAATGGCAAGGCCGTCAAAAAGCAGTTGCTGCAAAACAGCGATACGGTGGAGATTGGCAAGTACAAAATCAAGTATGTCAACGAAGCAGCCGATCCCGGGTTCGAAAAAACCATGATGATCAAGGCGGGCTCAGCGGGCTTGGTGCCCCCGAGCGCTGCGGCGCCCGTTGCTGCGCCTGCTGCTGCTTCTGGCGCGGCACCTAATGCAGCTATCAAGGTGATGTCTGGCGCGGCTGCCGGGCGTGAAGTGCCGCTGGTCAAGGTGGTGACTACTATCGGCAAGCCCGGTGTAGCCGTAGCTGCGATCACCAAAAGACCACATGGTTTTGTTATCGCGCATGTGGAAGGTGCCAACAAGCCATCATTGAATGGCGTGCCTATTGGAGCTGAACCGGTCGCGCTCAAGAACGGGGATGTGCTCGAACTGGCGGGTACACAAATGCAGTTTGTACAACGGTAGCCGTCAGAATCGACCCGGCTGCAGTCTTTCTGTGATCGAAACCAGACTTCCCGCTTAGGATGCGCTCAAGGGGCTCGATGCAACTCCTGTCAAAGCACTGGCCTCGCATAGCGGTAACGCTGATTCCGCTGGTGTTTGCCTTGATTCACGCCAGCGGAGTTTTGCCTATTGGTGTTCTCCAAAGGCTCGATGACATCATCTACGATGCGCGTCTTCGAGCGACCATGCCTCAAACCATCGATGAGCGTATTGTCATCGTTGATATTGATGAAAAAAGTTTGGCAGAAATAGGCCGCTGGCCATGGAGCCGCAACAGGCTGGCTGACCTGGTGGATGAGCTGTTCGAGCGGCAGAAAACTGCGTTGCTCGGGCTGGACCTGGTTTTTGCCGAGGAAGACGACAGCTCTGGGCTGAAGCGGCTCAAGCTGCTGGCACAAAACGAGCTGCGCGGACAGGCAGGTTTTACTGAAAAGTTGACCGAGATTCAGGCCAGTCTCGATTACGACGCACTGTTTGCCAAATCCCTGGAAAAACGTCCAGTCGTGCTGGGTTACTACCTGACCAGCGATCGAGATGGGCGCGTCAGTGGAGTTTTGCCCGCGCCTGTGATGGGGGCGGACTCCCTGCGCGGACGGCCCATCAAATTTACCAGCTGGAACGGTTTTGGCTCCAATATCGAGCCCTTGGCCAAGGCTGCACCCGTGGCTGGATTTTTTAACTCCATCACAGAGGGCGATGGTGTCGTGCGCTCCATACCGCTGATTGCAGAATATAAAGGCCAGTATTTTGAGTCCCTATCTTTGGCCATATTTCGCATGCTGGCAGGCTCACCCAAGGTTGAGCCAGGTTTTCCGCAAGAAAAGTTTTTAGGCCGTAATTATCAAGGGCTAGAGAGTATTTTGCTCTCGCAAGAAGGCAAAACGCTGGCGATACCGGTTGACCATCGGGTGGCTACGCTGGTGCCTTTTCGTGGCAACGGCGGTGTCAATGGGGGTTCATTCCGCTACGTTTCTGCGGCAGATTTGCTCGCTAAACGCATAGCGCCGGGGCAGCTGAAGGGAAAGATTGTTTTACTCGGCACCACGGCGCCAGGCTTACTTGACTTGCGGGTTACGCCTGTTGGTGCAACCTACCCCGGTGTAGAAACCCATGCCAATGTGATTTCCGGGTTTTTGGATGGCAAGGTGTTCGTCAAACCTGATTACGCTGTTGGTTTTGAAGTGGTTATTCTGATTTTGTCTGGCTTGCTGCTGGCCTTCGCCTTGCCATTGCTATCGGCGCCAAAGGCCGTTGCAGTCAGCGCAGCCGTGGTGGCCGCTCTGGTAGGGCTTAACTTTTGGTTGTACTTGAGTTTTGGTCTGGTGTTGCCGCTGGCCAGCGCTCTGGTGATGGCCATGACCGCGTTCGCCTTGAACATGAGCTACGGTTACTTTGTAGAAAGCAGGTCCAAGCGCGATCTGGCCAATTTGTTTGGTACCTATGTGCCGCCTGAGCTGGTGGATGAAATGGTCAAGGATGCTGCCAGCTACAACATGAAAGCCACAACCAAAGAGTTGACGGTAATGTTTTGCGACATGCGGGGTTTTACCCAGATGAGCGAAACCATGGAGCCGACGCAGCTTCAGGCGCTGCTCAATACCGTTTTCAGTCGATTGACAGATCAGATTCGCGCCAATCGCGGCACTATTGACAAATACATGGGTGATTGCGTTATGGCTTTTTGGGGCGCACCGGTTGACACGCCGGATCATGCCAGTCTGGCTGTCAAAACTGCTTTTGAGATGGCCAATGCGATACGCAAGCTCAACGAAGAGCATCGCGAAAAGGGGTTGCCTGAAATCGGCGTTGGCATTGGTCTGAACACGGGCACGATGTGCGTGGGTGATATGGGCTCCGATATTCGGCGCAGTTACACCGTCATAGGCGATTCTGTCAACCTGGGCTCGCGGCTTGAGGGCTTGTCAAAAACCTATGGCGTAGATATCGTAGTGAGTGAGTCAACCCGGCAGTTGGTCAATGACTTTGCATGGCAAGAGCTGGACAAAGTCAGGGTTAAAGGAAAAGACAACGCGGTTGCCATTTTCTGGCCGGTAGCGCCTTCAGACCGTATGGGTTCGGAGAACACTGCCGAGCTCAAAACCTGGGCGCTGGCGCTAAAAGCGTATCGCACCCAAGACTGGGACCAGTGTGATGTGCAATTGCTCAATTTACAGCGCCTGAATGCCAAAAAATACCTTTACCAACTGTATGCAGAGCGTGTAGCCTCTATGCGGTTACTACCGTTTGACCCTGAATGGGACGGCGCGACGAATTTTCAGACCAAATAGGACTAGACTGTTTTCGTTCAGTTTTGGCAAGATAAAAAAAGATTGAAACTTTATGAAGTTTTATGAAAGTTAGGGTACTCGGTTGTTCAGGCGCAATTGCAAAAGATTGCCGAACCACGTCATTTCTGATTGACCATGATGTGCTGATTGATGCAGGCACTGGGGTGGGTGACCTGACGCTGGACGAAATGCAGCGTATCAACCATGTTTTTCTGACCCATTCGCACCTTGACCATGTTGCCGCATTGCCGCTGATGGTTGATGCCATCGCCTCACAGAGGACGACGCCCATCCAGGTTCATGCCTTGCCGGGCACGATAGATGCGTTGCGGGCGCATATTTTCAACAACACGATTTGGCCGGATTTCTCAAGAATCCCAACGCCAGAAGCGCCTTTCATCACTTTTCACCCGCTTGCTTTGGGGCAAATCCTCAACCTGGCAGGTAAACACATTGAGGTGCTGCCCGCAGTTCATACCGTCCCGGCGGTCGGCTACGCCGTGACAACAGGAAAAGGCTACTGGGTTTTTACGGGTGACACCGAAATCAATCCGGCTTTGTGGAAGCGTATCAACCAGCTGGATGTCGCCATGTTGGTCATCGAGACTGCGTTCAGCAATCGTGAGCATGCCCTGGCAAAACGAAGCTTGCATTTGTCGCCGCAAGTACTGGCCAACGAGCTGGACTACATCGATAAGGACAAAAATTATCCGATCTACATCACGCACACCAAGCCGTTTGAGACCGAATTGATCATGGCGGAAATTCAGAAGTTTGACCGGACTTTGCCGTGCAGCAAGGACGTGCCACATGACATTCGCTGGCTGCGTGCCGGCCAGGAGTTTGAACTGTGAGCGCAGTCATCAGCACCGTCAAAGAACGCAACTCAGAAGATGCATTTTTTAATTCTCAAATGCTACCACCCCAAGAACGGGGTGTGACTTTCGAAGCACTGTATTTCAGGCAACTGCAGTTGGTGACCAACCGGATTCATGAAACCGAGAATATCGACCAGATCATGCTGGAAGTCAGCAGCGACATCTGCAAGCTTTTCAATGCTGACAGGCTGACGCTGTATGCGGTCAATGATGACCGCACAGCCATCGTTTCAAAAGTCAAAACCGGGCTGAACAGTACGCAGGACCTGAAATTGCCGATTGGTGCGCAAAGCATTGCAGGCTATGTGGCCATGGCCATACAAATGGTCAATATTGAAGATGTGTACGACGTCAACGCGCTTAAACAGATTCATCCCAGCTTAAGTTTTTTGCAGGCGGTTGACAAACGCTCAGGCTACCGCACCAAGCAAATGCTGGTGGCACCGGTGATGTGCGGCGATGTCTTGTATGGCGTTTTGCAGGTCATCAACAACCGCAGCGACCAGCCCTTTACAAAGCTTGAAGAGGACGGCGCGCAGCAACTTTGCAACACACTGGGCATCGCCATTCGCCAGCGCATGCAAAAGGTGGATGAAAGCCAGCGAAAAAAAGCCACCAAATACGACGGTCTGGTGGCGGACGGCGTATTGAGCCAGAACGAGCTCACAAACTGCATTCAAAAAGCGCGTGAACAGGCCGTAACAGTTGAGCACCTTTTAATGGCAGATCACCAGATCCGGCCTGCGCAAATCGGCCCGTCGCTGGCTAAATTTTTTGGTGTTTCTTACGAGCCTTTTAACGCTGGGCGTATTCGCTCTGAAATGCTCCACGGTCTGCTCAAGCGCGAGTTCGTTGAGCAACAAGGCTGGATACCGCTTGAAGAAACGCCCGAAGGTCTGGTCATCATGTGCGTAGACCCGGAGGCGGTGCGTGGCTCGCGCGTAGTCCCGCAAGTCTTCCCCCGCAAGAGCAAATTTGCCTACAGCGTTACCACGCAAACCGAGTTTGAAGAAACACTCAGCCAGCTGTTTGGTTCAGGCAATGACGGCGGCTCTATCGACCAATTGCTGGCCGACATGGATTCTCCGCTTGAAAACGATGCGCACGACGATTCATCGCTTGAATCTGCGGCTGCAGACAACGAACTCGTCAAGTTTGTCAACAAAGTCATCATTGATGCCTACAACCAGAAGGTGTCAGATATTCACATCGAGCCGATGCCCGGCAAAGCTAAAACGGGTATCCGTTTCAGGATTGACGGCACGCTGCAGCCGTACATTGAAGTACCCGCACAATTTCGGCAAGCGATGGTCACCCGCCTGAAGATCATGTGCGACCTGGACATTTCAGAAAAACGCAAACCGCAAGACGGTAAAATCAAGTTTAAAAAGTACGGCCCATTGGATATCGAGCTGCGCGTAGCTACCATTCCATCTGCCGGAGGTGTTGAAGACGTAGTCATGCGTATTTTGGCGGCGGGTGAACCGATTCCCCTTGAAAAGCTTGGGCTCACAGTACACAACAAAGAACGTCTGGAAAAAACTGTCAGCAAACCCTATGGTCTGTTTTACGTTTGTGGCCCCACAGGCTCAGGCAAAACCACCACGCTGCATTCCATCCTGAAGTTTTTAAACACGCCCGACACCAAGATATGGACCGCAGAAGACCCGGTCGAGATCACGCAAAAAGGCCTGCGGCAGGTTCAAATCAACAAAAAAGCGGGCATTGACTTTGCACTTGTCATGCGCGCTTTTTTGCGCGCCGACCCAGACATCATCATGGTCGGCGAGTCGCGCGACAAAGAAACCGTGTCCATGGGCGTTGAGGCATCGCTCACGGGCCACATGGTGTTTTCAACGCTACACACCAATTCAGCGCCTGAATCGATCACACGTTTGCTCGACATGGGCATGGACCCGTTTAATTTTGCCGATGCGCTGCTGGGTATCCTGGCGCAAAGGCTGGCCAAAAAGCTCTGTGACTGCAAAGAGTCCTTTGTACCCAGCGCGCAAGAACTCAAAGACTTCATCAAGGAATACGCCGAGGAACTCCGGCATTCCGAAGCCTGGAAGCTTGACGCCGGGCGCGAATCACAAAAACTGCTCGACGGCTGGATCGAGCGTTATGCCGTGGACGGGCAACTCAAGTTTTACCGCGCTGTAGGCTGCGACAAGTGCAACAAGACCGGCTATAAAGGCCGAATTGGCCTGCATGAATTGATGATTGCCGACGATGCCGCCAAAAAACTGATTCAAGAACGCGCCAGGGTAGCTGAGCTTTTCGCCAGCGCCGTTAACAGCGGTATGCGCACCTTGAAAATGGACGGCATGGAGAAGGTGCTGATGGGGCTGACCGACTTGAAAATGGTTAGGTCGGTGTGTATTAAGTGACAAAAATGTCGTGCGCGCTTGGGTAGCTAGCAACCGTGTCAGAGTTTTCATCAGACGCTGCCAAAAAAGGTCTAATTTCAGGTTTGTTCAGGGTTAATATGCTTGGCACGTAATCTGCTGTGAGTCATTGTTAGTTTTCAGTTTTAACTTAACCCAGGAGTTTTCATGCAAATCAAGCGTTCTATTCAAAAGGGTTTCACCCTGATCGAGTTGATGATCGTCGTGGCGATTATCGGTATTTTGGCTGCTGTGGCTTTACCTGCTTATCAGGACTACACAGCGCGCGCCAAAATGTCTGAAGTGATTTTGGCGGGTTCTGCTTGCCGTACCAGCATCACCGAAACCCTCTCTTCTGCACCGTCTGGCACTATTGCAGCCGGTGGCTGGGGTTGTGAGGTTTCAGGTACCGCGGCGACCAAGTACGTTGCCTCAGTCGAAACCACCGCCTCCAATGCTGGTGGTGTAACGGGTGGCGCAGTGATCATCGTGACATCTCAGGGTATTGCTACCGGTGCTAATGGCACGGTTCGTCTTGCTCCTTGTACCACGGCGGCCACGACGTTCACCGCTTGCTTGCAACCAGCCCTGGGTTCGCCGATCAATAGTTGGGTCTGCGGCCCCGGTGCCACTGGTCCTGTCTTGGCAAAGTTTTTGCCAGCTTCTTGCCGAACCCCTGCTTAATCGGGCTTGACTCCAAAGGCGGCTTAGGCCGCTTTTTTTATGCTCGCAACTCGAACAACAGCGGCAGGATTTCTTTTTTTTGCGTTGGCCTGGCTGGCGTATGACCACTACCCGCCCTGGATGAGTTTTCATTCGGAGGCACTGGCGTTGTATGGCATGGGGTTATTGGCTGTTGGTCGCTGTTTTAGGCGCGATACCGACAGGTTTATTGCGCCTCGACCGGTCTGGGTCATCTTTGCAGCCGGGCTTCTTCCGTGGGTCCAGTATTTAGCGGGCATCAGTTTTTTTGCGGGTGACGCCCTCGTGGTGTCCCTTTATTTTTGCGCGCTGACGACAGCAATATGGCTGGGTTATGGCTATGCTCTTGAGCCAGACGAAACAAGCTACGCATTGACTGGCGTATTTTTCATGATTTGGTTCGCAGCTTTGGTGTCGGCCGCCATCGGTCTGGTGCAGTGGTTGAACTTGAATGAACCCTTTGGTATGTATATGGCGCAAACGGACATTGGCGACCGCGCCATGGGTAACCTGGGCCAGCCCAATCAACTTGCAACTTTGCTGCTGATGGGCATCGCATCGCTTGCATGGACATTCGAGCGAAAACGTATGGGTCATCTCGGACTCATCTTTGGCGTCACTTTTTTGACCTTGGTATTGGCGCTTAGTCGTTCGCGAGCTGGTTTGATAAGTGCACTGGTTGTGGGCGCTTTTCTGCTCTGGAAGCATTGGGCGCAGCCCGGTCGGCTAAAACCGGGGTATGTTGTTGTGTGGTTGCTTATTTACGGTGCCTTTTTGCTGCTAACGCCGCAACTACAAGATTTTTTGATGCTGGGCGAAAGCCGCAGCATGAATGTAGCGATTGACAGCGCGCGTCCGATTATCTGGAATCAGGTATTAACTGGCATTAGCCAGGCTCCGTGGTTTGGCTACGGCTGGAACCAGACGCCAGCAGCACAGGCCGCAGGAAGTATTGGCATACCTGGCTCCTGGCCGGTCACTTATGCCCATAACATCGTCCTTGACATCCTTGCATGGAATGGCCTGCCGCTTGGGTTTTTACTGACGGGTTTGTGCGGCTGGTGGTTTCTGTCACGGTTCTGGCAGGTCAGTCAGCCTGCAGCTGTTTACGCAATGGCTGCGCTCATCCCGGTATTGGTACACAGCATGGCGGAGTTTCCATTCGCTTATGCCTATTTTTTGCTCGCCGCGGGCATGATGGTGGGTATTGTTGAGGCTTTTCATCGCGGTGTAAAAACGATTGCATTCGATATTCGCTGGATGTCTGCATCGCTTGCCGTCTGGTTTATCTTAGGCAGCTATATGGCTTCTGAGTACCTTCAAATAGAAAAAGACTTTGTCGTTGTCCGATTTGAAAACCTGCGTGTTGGGCAAACACCTGCCGATTACGCGGCACCCGATATCTTGTTGCTCTCCCATATGGGCACAATGTTGAATGTTTTTAGACAAAAAGCCGTGCCGCACATGAGTTTGGGAGAACTTGAAGAGCTGCGGCGCACCTCACTGCGGTTTCCGTATGGTGCGCTTAGCCTGAGATATGCGCTTGCCTTGGGGCTTAACGGCTCTCCCGCGGAGGCCACTCGGCAGTTTGCAACCATGCGCGGTTTGTACGGCCCCGTGTATTATCAGGCAGCCGTTGACGTTTTGCGCGAATTGCAACGTGACAAATACCCCGAGCTGGCGCTGGTGCTTACACCCTGATCTTTCATTGTTTCAATAATCTGGCCAATGAAGTCGACTAATAGTGCCCAGGCCGCAAGTAGCGTGCTGATAGCCGGTTCACTTTTATTGCCCTGGCTCAATCCTTTCACCTCCGGCCCGTCTCCGGCTATCGTGCCTTGGTTAATCACGTTGGTTGCCGTAGCGTGCCTGTTACTCATCGCGGCACTGCGGCCTTTTTTAAGCGAAGCCGGGTGTCCAGGCACATTTTCAGAGGGGTGGGAATGCCCTTCAGCAAGCGCCTGGCTTCTCGCCGGCATTTTGAATACTTTTATCGCACTGCTTCAGTACTTTGGCGCCACCTCCAGCCTTGAGCCATGGCTCAACCAGGCAAGGTTAGGCGAGGCCTATGCCAATCTGCGTCAGCCCAATCAATTTGCAACGCTCACCAATATCTCATTGGCGGCATTGATCTGGTTTGCTACAACCAGGCGTTTTACACCTGCATTGACAGGTCGCCGCTTTTGGATCGCTATTTTGCTCGGGTGTGTTCTGGCCGTTGGCAACGCCGCATCCCAATCTCGTACCGGCTTGGTGCAACTGGGGCTTGTCTGCGCACTGTGCTGGGTTTGGGGGTTGTGGCGGCAGGCTGCGGTTCGTAACATTTTGATCGCGGCTGTCGTCACTTACGCTGTTGCCGCTTTTGCGTTGCCCTTGCTTGGTGGGTTTGACTTGTCCAGTTTTGGCATGGCTGCGCGCTTGCGGGAGGGTGATCGGCTGTGCGCCAGCCGCATTACCCTGTGGTCCAACGTGCTGCATCTGATCGGTCAAAAACCGTGGCTCGGTTGGGGTTGGGGTGAGCTGGACTATGCCCACTTCATCACGCTCTACAACGAGCCCCGCTTTTGCGACATTCTGGACAACGCGCACAACCTGCCGCTGCATTTGGCGGTTGAGCTGGGTGTGCCTGCTGCATTGCTGATTTGTGGCAGTTTTATCTGGTGGGCTGTGCGGCAAAAACCTTGGGCTGAGCTTGACGCAACGCGGCAAATGGCCTGGGCCGTGGTGGCGGTCATTTTGCTGCACAGCATGCTGGAATACCCGCTGTGGTACGGGCCGTTTCAAATGGCGTTTGGCGTTTGCGTCTTGCTTCTTTGGCATCAAAAACAGCCTGCAAAGCTCGAAAACGACTCGAAAAAGTTATCGAATTGGCCTCTAGCGCTTATTATTTGGGCGCAAGCAGCTCTTATTTTAATAGCATCTGTTGGCTACGCAGCCTGGGACTACCGCCGCATCAGCCAGATTTACCTGTTACCCGAGTCGCGTGCGGCAGCGTATCGCGCCGATACGCTGAACAAGATTCGCAGCTCGTGGCTGTTTTCTGACCAGTTTCAGTTTGCGGAGCTCTTGACCACACCGCTCACGCTGGCCAACGCCTTGTGGACGTTCAATACCGCCAGGCATTTGCTGCACTATTCTCCAGAGCCAAGGGTGATTGAAGAACTTATTGAAAGTGCCGTGATGCTGGGCAAAGACGATGATGCATTGGCGTATCTGGCACGCTACCGGGCGGCTTTTCCTGAAGAGCACAGACGGTGGGCAAAAGCCCAATCGACACCCCTGATCAACTCGCCTCAGAATTGACAAAACTACCCGACTTGCCGCCATGCTTTTCAAGCACTTTGACGTCGGTGATCGTCATGCCCCGGTCCACTGCCTTGCACATGTCGTAGATGGTCAACAGCGCTATTTGCACGGCGGTCAGCGCCTCCATTTCAACGCCTGTGGGGCCGACGGTTTCAACAGTCGCTTTGCAGGTGATGCTGGTGCGTGTGTCGTCAGGCGTAAAGTCAACGGCCACCCTGGTGATAGCCAGCGGATGGCACAGGGGGATCAGGTCGCTGGTTTTCTTTGCGGCCATAATGCCAGCCACGCGGGCGATGCCCAGCACATCGCCTTTTTTGGCGTTGCCTGCCAAAATAATGGTCAGTGTTGCCGGACTCATCGCAATATGCCCCTGGGCAATGGCAATACGATGGGTTGCCGCTTTGGCTGTGACATCGACCATGTGGGCTTGACCCTGGGCATCAAAGTGAGTGAGCGTATCGCTGGTTGAATTTGGCATCATGCAGTTACAGAACCTTTACAAACATCACGCATCATATGACCATGGTTACCGCACCAGATATTTCAACCAGCACCCTTGCTGGCCGCTTGAAGGCCGCTGGCATTCATCTGGCCATCAGTTTGGTGGTCGCCGCGCTGGCCGCATTGCTGGTTTTTCTTGTTTGGTACCCTTACCCGTATCGTGAAATCTCGGGCGGGCGTGAGTTGTTCTTGATCGTGGTGGCGGTGGATGTTGTGATGGGGCCTTTGATGACACTCGCTGTGTTTAACACAGCCAAGCCGCGCAGTGAGCTGCGCCGTGACCTTGGCATCATTGGCTTGCTGCAGCTGGCTGCATTGGCCTACGGCTTGTGGACTGTTGCGGTAGCCCGGCCAGTGCATCTGGTGTTTGAGATTGACCGTTTCCGGGTGGTACACGCCATCGATGTTCCGCTTGAGTTGCTCAGTCTTGCCCCGCCTGAGTTGCGACAGCTGCCACTGACCGGCCCCACGCTGCTGTCTGTTCGCGACTTTAAAGACAGCAAGGAAAGTTTTGAGGCGACTATGGCTGCCCTGCAAGGGGTAGCCATTGGTGCCCGGCCCGATTTTTGGCAAGCCTATTCAGTAGCCAAGCCGCAAGTTCTGGCGCGAGCCAAGCCCCTGGCCGAGCTGAAAGCCCGTTTCCCGGCCCACAAAAAGGAAATTGACAGCGCTTTGCAGGCCTCTGGCCATGTGGCGATTGGCGTTGGCTACATCCCCATGGTGAGCAGGCAGACTTTCTGGACAGTTCTGATTGACCTCAACACAGCCGAGGCACTGGCTTTTGTACCCATTGATTCGTTTTAAACCCATCTTCTCCGGGCTGCGGTTGTGTTTTGGCAAAACCGCGTTCGTGACCGCGATCGCATTCATGCTTTCCGGCAACCCCTCGTTGGCCCAGGCACCTGGCGGCGTTACCCGCAGCACGGGTGGCCTGCCCTCGCTGGGCGACAGCTCCGAGCTGCCTGCTGCTGAGGAGCGCCGCATTGGGGACCGTATTGCTGCCAGCATTTACCGGGACCCGGATTACATGGACGACCCGGTTTTGTTCGATTACGTGCAAAGCATCTGGCAGCCCTTGATGGCGGCGGCGCGGGCGCGCGGTGACATTTCAGCTGAACTGGATGAGCGTTTTGCCTGGGACGTGTTTTTGATCCGTGACCGCAGCGTCAATGCATTTGCGTTGCCCGGCGGCTACCTGGGTGTGCATTCGGGGTTGATTGGGGTGGTCAGCAACCGCGATGAGCTGGCGGCCGTGCTGGGCCATGAGCTTAGCCATGTGTCGCAGCGGCACATTTCCCGGTTGATCTCGCAGCAGGCCCGCCAGGCGCCGTGGATGATTGGCGCCATGATTTTGGGCGCGCTGGCGGCCAGCAAAAACCCGCAGGCAGCCAATGCGATGATTGCTGGTGGCCAGGCTGTGGCGGCCCAGTCGCAGCTCAACTTCTCCCGCGACATGGAGCGTGAGGCGGACCGGGTGGGGACCGGCATCATGCTTGACGCAGGCTTTGATGCGCGCGGCGTGGTCGGCATGTTTGAAAAATTGCAGCAAGCGGGGCGCCTTAATGACAGCGGCGGCTTTGCTTATTTGCGTACCCACCCCTTAAGCACCGAACGCATCGGCGACGCGCAGGCGCGCCAGCAGCTGGCACCGCCCACTGCGCCAGTAGCGGCCAAACCGGGAGCCGAAACTGCAGAGCAGCTGGCGTTGCACCATGCCATGATGTCGGCACGGGCGCGTGTGCTGGGCGACCCTGGTGTGGATATTTTGCGTGCCATGTCGGCCGAGGCGCAGCGCATCACTGCCAATACCCCTACCGCCCTGGATGCGCGTGCGGTTGGCGCTCTCTACGCTGGCGTGCTGGCGACGTTGAAGTCGCGTGACTTTAAAACCGCGCAGGCCTATGCCGACAGGCTTCGTACGGCTTTAGCGGGTCAATCAACTGATTCGCGGGTGAGCCAGACGCTGGCCATGCTGCAACTTGAAATTGCGCTTGAGGCTGGCACTGTACCCCTGAATGCTGCGCAAATTGACATCAGTAAAACCACCTCGCGTGCAGCGCTGTTGCTGCAATCACGGGCGTTGCTGGCGGCGGGCAAACCGAAAGACGTGGCCAGCCGGCTGAGTGCCTGGGTGACTGATCACCCCAAAGACGCAGCCGCCTGGCGCTTGCTCGCGGTGGCCTACGGCAATCAAAATCTGACCGCCAGAGCGATTCGCGCTGACGCTGAAGCGCAAGTGGCCCAGCTCGACTACCCTGCCGCGCTCGACAGGCTGCGTGCCGCACAGGCCATGCTGCGCAGCAACCCGGCCAGTGGCGACTTTATGGATGCGTCCATCATTGACACCCGGGCGCGCCAGGTTGATTCACTTGTCAAAGAGCAAGCGATGCAGGACAAAAGCGATCGCAAGTAGCGCAACCCGGTGCAGATCAGTCAAAACCCACCAGCAAACCAGTTCCGGCAAAGGCCGTGAAATAGCCGGTGGCACGGTTGCTCTCCTGCTTTCGAGTGGGCGTGACGGCCTGCACATCCTGCCCGAGCTTGGGCCGACGCGCATCCAGCACATGGCGGGGGCTGTACTGGCGCGTCAGCTCACTGGTCAGGTCGTCCAGGCTTTGCCGTGGCGGCGCTATCTGCGTGATGACGGTGTCCAGCGGCCTGGCCTGGTTGTGAAGTTGCGGCATGACCCGGGCAAACACCTTGTCAGCCCAACTGTCACGCCAGCCAGCGCGAGCACTCTGCGTGACGAATCGGCTCATATGCCGCGTCACACGCGGCGCACAGCCCACCAGTACCCAGCGGGTCGCCCCGTGTGTCTGCTGCGGCAGCATCGGCAACAGCTGCTTGATGGCGTGGTCAGCGTCGTCGATGAACACGATGATGGTTTCCATAAAAATCTCCTTTATTTGCTGACCAGACACCCGACAAGAACACTTGACTATTTACCTACTCGCACAGTGATCCACCCGAAAACCCGCAGGGCGGATTTTCACGGTGGATAAAACTGAACCGGGTTTTGTGAGGCTTGCCAGCAAGCGCCTGTGCGGCGAATGCAACGCTTCGACAAAAGCCTGTTCAGGCTTTTCATCGAAGGTCTGGCTCAACATACAGCGACCTGTATGTCCAGCAAGCCGGAAGCGCAGGTTGATCTGCACTTCGTATTGACGACTTTGCTGTCGGGAGTTACTCCCCTTCTTGCGTTCATTCTAGGGGAAGAGTCAAAAAAATGGCAAGCCCGTTTTTTGTAAGATCTCAGCGCTAACTCAGCCGAACGAGGGTCAAACCTCGGGCCTCAGGCAATCTGCACCCGCTGTCACCGATAATTTGATCGAACCCCTATGCCCACCATTCACATCACCGACATTGAAGCGGCCATCAACTACTGGCGCGAACGCTCCCCCTCGCCCGACGGCATCACCCTGGCGCCTGAGCTGCGGGCGCTGGCTGAGGTCTATGCGCTGATGGTGTTTTACCGCGAAGACGAGGTCGGCGTGGCAGGTTTCCCGGCCAGGGCCATGGCCGCCTGGCAAGCCTGGTACGACACCACGGTCGATGCACCCTGCATTGCGATCTGCTCGACCAGCCAGGGCGACGACATGTGCAAGGGCTGTGGCCGCACCTTTGACGAGGTACAAAACTGGCCTGCCATGACCGCTTTTGAAAAACGGGGTACCTGGCGTCGCATCACCGCCGAAGGCACCGCCTGGCGTTTTGGCCGTTATGCTGACAGGGCGCTTGAAAAGTCTGAAAAAGCTGGTTTTCAGATACTTTTTGGGCATCAAATCGGGCTATAACCCAATAAGCACGGGCGCAAAAAGCTATTAAATTTATAGTAAATTCTGGCGCTCAAATGCTGCGTTTATTTATCTATCTGCGCCTTGAAGGCCGCGCAGTAATCCTTTTCAGGCAAAGCCGGGGTGGGCCACACGGCATCAAACGCCCCGGTGTTGTCAGCCGCCGCCGCATCACCTGCCCGCAGGCGAACAGCCTTGACCTTCAAGCTGGCTGGCAGGTGCTGCGGCACTCCAAGCAGGCGGTCGGCGTGGCCGCTGCCTGCCAGCAGCACCACCACTTTGCCGGGTAACGCCACTTCTCTGAGCGTCTCAGCCATCCTGATATCTCTGGCGATCTGTATGCGCGTCATCGGCGTGATCTGGCTCTCTAGCAGCAGGTTGCAGTGGCCGATACGAATCTGTTGCTGCTGCGCTTTCAGTGCCGCGCCTGGCAACTGCCCGTCGAGTGTGCTGTCGGCCATGCTGGCGCGCATCGACTCGCGTGGAAAGTTTGCGCCCACGACCAGCACGCCAGCCCGTACAGCGGTCATCACGACCGGGCCGTAGGCTTCCCATGGCCAGCCTTTGTCGTTCCATTTCAGTGCGTTCCTGGCTTCCTGCTCGGTTGAACTTGGGTGAAGCCTGGCGGTACTCACGCCTGCATCAGCCATCTCCAGCGCCACCGCGCCCAGCAGGCTGCGCTGCGCCAGCAGAGCGATGACTTGCTGGTGAATTTGCTGGTGCTCAGGGGCATCGTGCTGCTCGCCCAGTAGCAGCACATCCATCGGCAGCAGTGCCGCCAGACGCGTGGTGGTGAGGGCCTGCGCTTCAGCGCCCAGGGGCCGAAGCACGGGGGCTTCAGGCTTGCTGGCGCAACTGCTTAAAAGAGCGCCCAGCGCCAAAAAGATAAACCCGTAAAAATGCCGGGTGGTGTGGTGGTGTGACATTGGCCAATGCTACTTCTTTGGCGGCATGTGTGCCGGTGCCCGGCAAGTGCCGCACTGGACAATGCTGAATAATGCCTCCTTACCTTGATGGTTCTGCCGCCTGCCGTTAGCCATGGTTTTAAACGCCTCGCGTATCACCCTTACTCTTTTGCTGGCGCTTTTTGCGGCCCTGGTGTGCGTCCAGCTACGCACGCCGCTGCCGTGGATGATTGGCCCGTTGGTCACCACGGCGGTGCTGTCCACCCTGGGTGCGCCCACCGCAAGCTATACCCCGCTACGTAACGCAGGCCATTGGGTGATTGGCGCTGCGCTTGGACTGTATTTCACCCCGCAGGTGGTGGCGCTGGTCATGGGTTTGTGGTGGGCGATGTTGCTGAATCTGGTGTGGGCGCTGGCGCTTGGCGTGGCTTTTGGCGCTTGGCTGCACCGTGTGCATCATGGCCCCGGCTTGTTTCATATTGCCGGGCTGTCGCGTAGCACCACTTACTTTGCGTCTCCGATAGGCGGCGCATCTGAAATGACGCTGATGGCCGAGAGCCGGGGCGCACAAACGGACTTGGTAGCGTCAGCGCACAGCCTCCGGGTGCTGCTGGTCACGTTGATCATTCCGTTCGGCTTTCAGTTTGCGGGGCTGCACGGGCTGGACACCACGCTGCCTGGCCCACGCGTGGTCAACCTGCCCGGGCTGGCAGCCCTTGGCCTGCTCACGGGCATCGGATGCTGGTTGATGGTCATGTTCAAGCGCACCAATCCGTGGTTTTTGGGTGCACTGGTGACCAGCATGCTGCTGACGGCAAACGGCCAGACCTGGTCAGCCGTCCCAACCTGGCTGAGCAATGCTGCACAGCTGGTCATCGGCATCAGTCTGGGGGTGCGTTTCACCCGCACTTTTGTGCATCTGGCACCGCGCTGGCTGGCCTCGGTGGCGTTGGGCACGCTGGCCATGATCGCCCTGTGCGCAGGCTTTGCCTGGGGCTTGGCGCAGCTCACCGGCTTGCACTGGGCGACTGTGCTGCTAGGCACCTCACCCGGCGGTATTGCTGAAATGGCGATCACCGCAAAAGTGCTGCAACTGGGCGTGCCGCTGGTCACGGCTTTCCACGTGACGCGGCTGGCGGCGGTGCTACTGCTGGCAGAGCCGATGTACCGCTTTTTCAAATCTAAAAACGCCTAAATCCGGCCTTCTTCCACCGCATGACAAGCCACCTTGATGCCGTGCAGCGCTTTCAACACCGGCCGCTCGGTGCGGCAGCGGTCATTGGCGTGGGGGCAGCGGGGGTTGAAGGCGCAACCTGTTGGCGGGTTCAACGGGTTCGGCACTTCACCTTGCACGGCGGTGCGGGCGCGGCCGGTGTCGTGCATCTTCGGGATGGCATCGAGCAGCATGCGCGTGTACGGGTGGCGCGGGGTAGCAAACAGCGCCTGTTTATCGGCGAGTTCGACCAGGCGGCCCAGGTACATCACACCGACCGTGTCGCTGACGTGGCGTACCACGGCCAGGTTGTGGCTGATGAAAAGGTAGGTCAACCCGCGTTGTTTTTGCAGGTCTTTCATGATGTTCAGCACCTGCGC
>Ga0105048_10002754_pt1 | contig 28630 bp, 27 predicted proteins | sample MAT05_FD_78382 | JGI IMG/M metagenome (GOLD analysis project Ga0105048, IMG submission 78382) | Freshwater microbial communities from Lake Fryxell liftoff mats and glacier meltwater in Antarctica - MAT-05 | ecosystem: Environmental > Aquatic > Freshwater > Ice > Liftoff microbial mat | place...
CGCGTAGGTGAGCGAGGAGCGCAGCCCGGAGGTGATCATGTCGAGCAGGTCCTCGACCGACGGACGCAGCGGGTCGAGGTAGATCCGCGATGACGAGATTCCCTCGGCGAAGAGGGTCTTCCGAGCCAGTTCGTAGGCCTCGAGCCGGTCGAACCGGTCATGCACGGCCTTCGTAGAGGCCATCCCCCAGCTTTCCTTGTAGAGCCGTCCTTCGGAATCCGTCTCGAGCTCTCCGGGCGCCTCGACGGTACCGGCGAACCAGGAGCCGATCATGACCGAGGAGGCGCCAGCGGCCAGAGCAAGGGCGACGTCGCGCGGGTAGCGCACCCCGCCATCCGCCCAGACGTGGGCGCCGAGCTCGCGGGCGGCGGCGGCGGTCTCGAGCACCGCCGAGAACTGCGGGCGTCCGACGGCGGTCATCATTCTTGTGGTGCACATCGCGCCGGGCCCGACGCCAACCTTCACGATGTTCGCGCCGGCCCGCACAAGGTCGCCGACGCCGTCCGAGGAGACGACGTTGCCGGCAACGAGCGGAATCCCGAGCCCCAGGGCGGCAACGGTCTCGACGGCGGCGATCATGCCGTCCTGGTGGCCGTGCGCGGTGTCGATCACCAGAACGTCGACGCCGGCCGAGGCGAGCGCCTTCGCCTTGCGGGCGATATCGCCATTGATGCCGATCGCCGCAGCGACCCTGAGCCGGCCGGATGCGTCGAGTGCGGGCGTATAGATCGTCGACCGCAGAGCGCTGGTGCGGCTGAGCGTGCCGATCACGTGGCCGTGGCGGAGCACTGGGGCGAAATGCAGGTCGGCGGCAACCATAAGGTCGAAGGCCTCCCGTGCGGTCGGCACGTCGTCGGCGTCGATCGAGGCGAGTTGGCCGTGCAGAAGGTCCCCCAGTCGGGCGTCGGGCAGCGCGGTCCCGAGCCGGGCCGCCGAGATGCAGCCGAGATAGCTGCCGCGCTCGTCGTGCAGCACGATCCCGAGCCCCTCGACGGCGGGCAGCTGGCGCAGTGCGTCGGCGACGGTGTTCTCCGGCCGGAGCGACAGCGGCGAGTCGAACGCGACGGGCTGGCCCTTGACCCAGCGAATCGCCGCGTCGAGATCTTGCAGGTGCATGTCCTGCGGGAGCACCCCGAGGCCGCCGCGGCGCGCGAGGGTCGCCGAGAGCCTGGGCCCGGTCACCGAGCTCATGTTCGCCGAGACGATCGGGATCGACGTTCCCGTTCCGTCGCTCGGGGCGATCGACACGTCGAGCCTGCTTCTGATTCCCGACCTGCTGGGCACGAGAAACACGTCCGAGTAGGTCAGGTCGTGCTGCGGCGCTGCATCGTAGAACTTCATATCTTTACGTTATTGCCTCACCCGCCGGTCGTGCCCTCCCGGGAATGCGATTAAGCTTGGTCGGTGTGCCTCCAACGTCGGCGGATACCCTGTCTGAGGCAGTAGGCCAATAGCGACAAAACATGCAGAAACTCAAGGGAAGTGGGCGGTCGGCCGTGTCTAGCCAAGTAACCGGACTCGTGCCAGAGGATTCCTCCTCCGGCGAATTCGGGGCCAACGAATGGCTCGTGGATGAGATGTACGAGAGGTACATCGCAGACAAGAACTCGGTTGACGAATCGTGGTGGCCCATTCTGGAGAGCTACCACCGCGCCGACGTGACCGCTCCCGCACCGACCGGCTCCGCCGAGCCCTCCGCAGGAGCCGAGCCAACCGCAGGAGCGGAGCCATCGGCGGGGAAGGTTGAGGCTGCGGTCGCCGACCCGACCCAGGAGCCGCAGATTCCCGAGGAGGTGCTGCCGGCAGTGGCAGCCGAAGCCCCCGCGGATACCGCGAAGCAGGCGGCGCCCGCTGCATCGGCGAGCGGCAGCCAGCCCGTCGCGCGGACCACGTCGGTTGTGGCGAAGAGCCAGCCGATCCCGGCGGATGCCCCCCGATCGGCCAAGCCGTCCCCGAAGGCCGAGACCGCGACGCCCGTCGAGGACCAGAACGTCGTCCAGACGCTGCGCGGCATGGCCAAGAGCCTCGCGACGAACATGGACGCGAGCCTGAGCGTACCGACCGCGACGAGCGTGCGAACGATCCCGGCGAAGCTCATGATCGACAACCGCATCGTCATCAACAACCACCTCAAGCGCGCTCGAGGCGGCAAGGTGTCGTTCACCCACATCATCGGCTGGGCGATCATCCAGGTGATCAAGGAATTCCCGAGCCAGAACGTCTTCTACGACGAGGTCGACGGCAAACCCTCGCTCGTCTCTCCCGCGCACATCAACCTCGGCCTCGCCATCGACATGCCCAAGCCCGACGGCACTCGCGCACTGCTCGTTCCCGGTATCAAGAAGACCGAGACGATGGGCTTTGCGGATTTCGTCGCCGAGTACGAGGCCATCGTGCGCAAGGCCCGCAACAACAAGCTCACCGCTGGCGACTTCGCCGGAACCACGATCTCGCTCACCAACCCGGGCGGCATCGGCACGGAGCACTCCGTGCCCCGCCTGATGAGGGGCCAGGGCTGCATCATCGGCGCGGGTGCCCTCGAGTACCCGGCCGAGTTCCAGGGCATGTCGCAGACGACACTTGCCGACCTCGGCATCGGCAAGACCATCACCCTCACTTCGACCTATGACCACCGCGTCATCCAGGGGGCAGGGTCCGGCGAGTTCCTCAAGAAGGTGCACGAGCTGCTCATCGGACAGCGCGGGTTCTACGAGGGCATCTTTTCCGCCCTCCGGATCCCGTACGAGCCGATCCACTGGGCCGCCGACATCCACGTCGACCTCGCCGACGCCGTCAACAAGACCGCCCGCGTGCAGGAGCTCATCAACTCCTACCGGGTGCGCGGCCACCTCATGGCCGACATCGACCCGCTCGAATACCAGCAGCGCTCGCACCCTGACCTCGACGTCACAAGCCACGGCCTGACGTTCTGGGACCTCGATCGCGAGTTCGTCACGGGAGGCTTCGGCGGGCGCCGCTCGGCCCTCCTGCGCGAGATCCTCGGCGTGCTGCGCGACTCGTACTGCCGCACGATCGGTGTCGAGTACATGCACATCCAGGATCCCGTGCAGCGCAAATGGATGCAGGATCACCTCGAGAAGCCGTACTCGAAGCCGACCCACGACGCGCAGATGCGCGTGCTGGGCAAGCTCAACGAGGCGGAGGCCTTCGAGACGTTCCTTCAGACGAAGTATGTGGGCCAGAAGCGCTTCAGCCTCGAGGGCGGCGAGTCGACGATCGCGCTCCTCGACGCGCTCCTGCAGGGCGCCGCGGAATCGCACCTCGACGAGGTCGCGATCGGCATGGCGCATCGCGGGCGACTCAACGTGCTCACCAACATCGCCGGCAAAACCTATGGCCAGATTTTCCGCGAGTTCGAGGGCACCCAGGACCCGCGCACCGTGCAGGGCTCCGGCGACGTGAAGTACCACCTCGGAACCGAGGGAACGTTCACCGGGGCGACCGGCGACCAGATCCCCGTGTATCTTGCGGCGAACCCGTCCCACCTCGAGGCCGTCGACGGCGTGCTCGAGGGAATCGTGCGTGCCAAGCAGGACCGCAAGCCCGTCGGAACCTTCAACGTGCTCCCGGTCATGATCCACGGCGACGCGGCAATGGCCGGGCAGGGAATCGTGGTCGAGATCCTGCAGATGTCGCAACTACGCGGCTACCGCACCGGTGGTACGATCCACCTCGTCGTCAACAACCAAGTCGGCTTCACGACGCCTCCGGGAGAGGGTCGAACGTCGATCTACTCAACGGATGTGGCCAAGACGATCCAGGCCCCGGTTCTGCACGTGAACGGCGACGACCCCGAGGCCGTCGTGCGCGTCGCGCAGCTCGCGTTCGCGTACCGCCAGGAATTCCACCGCGATGTCGTCATCGACCTGGTCTGCTACCGTCGGCGCGGCCACAACGAGGGCGATGACCCGTCGATGACCCAGCCCCTCATGTACAACCTCATCGAGGCGAAGCGCTCGGTCAGGACCCTCTACTCCGACGCGCTCGTCGGACGCGGCGACATCACCGAGGAGGAGTACGCCGGCGCGCACGCCGACTTCCAGGACCGTCTGGAACGGGCCTTCGCCGAGACCCACGCGGCGCAGACCGCGTCGATGCCCATCCTCGTGCAGGACCCGCACGGCGTGGCCGACCTCGAGCGGCCAGGTGCCCAGCAGGACGATACGACCGGCGAGCCGGCGACGACGGGGGTGTCCGACTCGGTCATCAGCCTGATCGGCGACGCCTTCGACAACCCGCCCACCGACTTCACGGTGCATCCGAAGCTGCAGGCCCTGCTGCGCAAGCGCGTGGACATGAGCCGCAACGGCTCGATCGACTGGGCGTTCGGCGAACTCCTCTCGCTCGGATCGCTGCTGCTCGAGGGAACCCCCGTGCGCATGGCCGGCCAGGACACGCGCCGCGGAACGTTCGTGCAGCGCCACGCTGTACTCCACGATCGGGAGAACGGCCAGGAGTGGTTGCCGCTCGCAAACCTGAGCGACAACCAGGCCAGATTCTGGATCTACGACTCGCTTCTCAGCGAGTACGCGGCCGTCGGATTCGAATACGGCTACTCGGTCGAGCGCGCCGACGCACTCGTGCTGTGGGAGGCGCAGTTCGGCGACTTTGGCAACGGAGCGCAGACCGTCATCGACGAGTTCATCTCGAGCGCAGAGCAGAAGTGGGGCCAGCGCTCGAGCGTAGTCATGCTGCTGCCGCACGGCTACGAGGGGCAGGGGCCTGACCATTCCTCCGCCCGCATCGAGCGTTACCTGCAGTTGTGCGCCGAGAACAACATGACCGTCGCGAGGCCGTCGACGCCCGCGTCATACTTTCACCTGCTGCGCCGCCAGGCTTACGCGAGGCCACGGCGTCCACTCATCGTGTTCACCCCGAAGGCGATGCTGCGCCTGCGCGGCGCTACGAGCTCGGTCGAGGACTTCACCTCGGGCAAGTTCGAGCCGGTGCTGGACGACGCGCGCGTCGCCGACAAGGCGGCAGTGACGCGTGTCGTGCTGCACGCGGGCAAGATCCACTACGACCTCGCCACCGAGGTGGAGAAGCGCGGCCTGACCACTGTCGCCCTCGTGCGCCTCGAGCAGTACTACCCGCTGCCGCTACGCCAGCTGCACGCCGTGCTCGACGAGTACCCGAACGCCAAGCTGGTGTGGGCCCAGGAGGAGCCGGAGAACCAAGGAGCTTGGCCGTTCATCTCCCTCGAGCTCGCCCCTGAGCTGCGCGGGCGCACGATCACCGTCGCCTCACGGCTTGCAGCCGCGTCGCCTGCGACGGGTTCGACCAAGCGCAGCGCGAAGGAACAGGTTGACCTCATCGAGCGCGCCCTGACCAGCTGACGGGCGTCGACGACGAACGAATGAAGCGGGCGACTTTCGGGTCGCCCGCTTTCTCGTGAGTTGCGGGTTAGTGCGCCTGCATCTCGCGGATGCGTGTCAGAACCTGGTCGCGCAGGTCCTCCGGAGCGATCTCCTTGCATGCCCGCTGCACCGCCTGGGTGAGGACGAGCCCGACCCGGCGTTCGCCGTCGCAATCGCCGCAGTTGGCGAGGTGCTCGGCGATATCGGTGGCATCCTCTGTCAGCAGCTCGTTGTGCAGGTATTCCTCGAGTTCGGCCTTGGCCTTCTCGCAGCCCCAGTCGGTCATTTCTTTTGTCCCTTCACAGAAACGCTCAGACCGCGTTCGTTCGCGTATCCGGACAGTAGGTCCCGAAGGAGCCGTCTGCCGCGGTGCAGCCGACTCATCACGGTGCCGACGGGAGTCTTCATAATGTCGGCGATTTCCTGGTAGGAGAAACCTTCGACGTCGGCGAAGTACACCGCAAGACGGAAGTCCTCCGGGATGGCCTGCAACGCATCCTTCACCGCGCTGTCAGGCAGGTGGTCGATGGCTTCGACTTCGGCTGACCGGGTCGCACGCCCCTGAGTGAGCGACTCGGCGCCGCCGATCTGCCAGTCCTCGAGGTCATCGATGGTGCCCTGGTAGGGGTCGCGTTGCTTCTTGCGGTAGGTGTTGATGAACGTGTTGGTGAGGATCCGATACAGCCACGCTTTCAGGTTGGTGCCCTGCTGGAACTGCCCGAACGCGGCGAATGCCTTGACGAAGGTCTCCTGCACGAGATCGGCGGCATCGGACGGGTTGCGCGTCATCCGCAGCGCTGCGCCGTACAGCTGGTCCATGAACGGGATGGCCTGCTCCTCGAACAGGTCCCGCACATCGGGCACGGCAACGGCGTCGGCGGCGGGCGTCTCGTTCAAGAGCTTGTCGGCCGCAGAGGCCTGCTGGTCTTCACTCGGCGTGTTCATCGGAACCGAGTCTAGTTTGCGGCAGCGTGCGCCTCCCCTCGGCGCTCCGGGGCCCGCAACGCGGTGCACCCGTCTCTGGGATGCGGTGCTGATACTCACGCGTGACCTCCGGTTCGTTTGGCGAATCCTCGATAGCCTGTAACCGATGCAGGTATTCAACTATTCCGGGCCCGAGTTCAGCCCCTACGACGACGCGCGCGAGACATCCGACCATGAGCCCGGGCCATGGGCCGCTCCAGTTGCCTCCGGTGCGCTCTCGGCGACCGTGCGGCTCCCTGGCTCTAAGTCGCTCACCAACCGGGAACTTGTGCTCTCGGCCCTCGCCGACTCCCCCTCCACGCTGCGCGCTCCCCTGCGCTCGCGCGACTCCGCCCTGATGATCGAGGCCCTCGTCTCGCTCGGCACCCGCATCGACGAGCTCAGCGCGGGCGAGTACGGGCCGGACCTCCGGGTTACGCCCGGCGAACTCGCGGGCGGAACTTCCATCGACTGCGGGCTCGCCGGCACCGTGATGCGCTTCCTCCCGCCCGTCGCCGCGCTTGCTCTCGGCCCGGTCGCCTTCGACGGCGACCATGGCGCCCGCCGCCGACCGATGCGCACCACGATCGAATCGCTTCGCGCGCTCGGGGTGGATGTGTCGGATGATGGCCGCGGCGCCTTGCCATTCAGCCTTTACGGCACCGGTGCCGTGGCCGGCGGCGAACTCGAGATCGACGCATCCGCCTCGAGCCAGTTCGTGTCGGGACTGCTGCTCGCCGCCCCGCGCTTCACGCACGGCCTGTCCCTGCGCCACATCGGCGACTCACTGCCGAGCCTGCCGCACATCGAGATGACCATCCAGACCCTCCGGGCCCGCGGCGTTACGGTGCACACCCCCGCTCCGGGCCACTGGATCGTCGAGCCGGGGCGCATCGCCGGGTTCGAGGTCGCGATCGAACCCGACCTCTCCAACGCCGCACCGTTCCTCGTCTCCGCGATCGTCGCCGGCGGCACCGTCACGATCCCCGGCTGGCCCGCGGCGACGACGCAGGTCGGTGCGCACCTCGAGGCGATCCTGCCGCTGTGGGGCGCGAGAGTGTCGAGGTCGGACAGCGGACTTGTCATCGACGGCGGCGCCGGAGTCGTCGGCGGGGTGAGCCTTCCCGGCATCAACCTCGACCTGAGCGAGGGCGGGGAGCTCGCACCCGCGCTCGTCGCGCTCGCCGCGCTCGCCGACGGGCCGAGCCGGATCACCGGCATCGGCCACCTCCGAGGACACGAGACCGACCGGCTCGCCGCGCTCGCCGCCAACATTAATACGCTCGGCGGTGCCGTCACCGAGCTCGACGACGGGCTCGCGATCGAGCCGCGGAGGCTCGTCGGCGGGCCGTGGAAAGCCTGGGACGACCACCGGATGGCGCATGCCGGCGCGGTCATCGGCCTGGCCGTGGACGGCATCCACATCGACGACATCGGCTCGACAGCCAAGACCATGCCCGAGTTTCCCGAACTGTGGCTGCGCACCGTGGGCGCCGCACCGTCGGCCCGCATCGACCCGCTGAACCTCTTCTGACGATGAGCTGGCTCAGCGAGGACAGCGACGAGGACGAAGACAAATACGCCGACTACGAGGCGAAGTCGCGGCCGAACCCCAAGGGCAACCGGGCGCGAACCAAGATTCGTCCGGAGCACAAGGATGCCGTCACCGGGCGGGTGCTCACCGTCGACCGGGGCCGCTACCTCGTGCTCGTCGGCGAGGGAACCCCGGAGGAGCACGAGGCGATCGCGTCGCGGGCGAGCGAATTGCGCAAGCAGCCCGTCGTCACGGGAGACCGCGTCGACCTCGTCGGCGACACGAGCGGGGTCGAGGGCAGCCTCTCCCGCATCGTACGGATCCAGGAGCGGAAGACCCTCCTGCGGCGCAGCGCCGACGACAGCGACGAGGTCGAACGCATCATCGTCGCCAACGCCGACCAGATGCTCATCGTCGTGTCCGCCGCTAATCCCGAGCCGAGGCCTCGGCTCGTGGACCGCTACCTCGTCGCCGCCTTCGACGCAGGGATCACCCCGATCCTGTGCATCACGAAGACCGATCTCGCCGACCCGACCGAGTTTCTGAAGAACTTCGTCGGACTGGACATCATCGTCGTGCAGAGCGCCGAGGACAAGTGGCCCATCGCGACGCTCCGTGCGTTGCTCAGCGCCCACTCGACCGTCGCCGTCGGCCATTCCGGCGTCGGCAAGTCCACCCTCGTCAACGCCCTCGTCCCCGACGCGAAGCGGGCCATCGGCCGGGTCAACACGGTCACGGGCCGCGGCCGCCACACCTCCTCGTCGACAATCTCGCTGCGGGTCGGCGACGGCTGGATCATCGACACCCCGGGGGTGCGCAGCTTCGGGCTCGGGCATGTGAACCCCGACAGCATCCTGCGGTCGTTTACCGACCTCGCCGAGATTGCCCTCGAGTGCCCCCGCGGCTGCACCCACCTGCCGGGCTCCCCGGACTGCGCAATGATCGAGCAGATGGAGGCCGGTCGTCTCGGCGACATCGGCCGGTACCGGCTCGACTCGTTGCAGCGGCTGCTGTCGACGCTCGCCTGACCCCGACGGCCCCCGCTGGCGCCACCGCGTCGGGGCGGCTTGCGCCGCTGCCCTAACCTTGTGACGTGACCGACTACACGCTGCAGTCCGACCTTCAGCTCGCCCGCCAGCTGGCGGATATGGCCGACTCCATCTCGATTGAGCGATTTCGCGCCAACGACCTCCTTGTGACCATGAAGCCCGACATGACCCATGTGACGGATGCCGACAAGGCGGTCGAGGCCGCGATCCGCGGCGGGCTCGCCGACTCCCGCCCGAACGACGCGATCCTCGGCGAGGAGTTCGGCAGCGAGGCCGGCGCCGACGCGCTCACCCGGCGCCAGTGGATTATTGACCCGATCGACGGCACCGCCAACTATGTGCGCGGGATCCCGGTGTGGGCCACCCTCATCTCGCTCGCGATCGACGACGTGCCGGTGCTCGGCGTGGTGAGCGCCCCGGCGCTCGGCCAGCGTTGGTGGGCGGCCCACGGCCAAGGCGCCTGGACGAGCGAGCGGGTGTCGGAGAACGAGCACCGCGAACGGCGCATCTTCGTCTCCGGCGTCACCGACCTCGCCGACGCGTCGCTGAGCTACAACAGCCTGAAGGGGTGGGACGACTACGGCATGCTGGACCGCCTCGTCGAACTCTCCCGCGAGGTGTGGCGCACCCGCGCGTACGGCGACATGTGGTCGTACATGATGGTCGCGGAGGGCATGATCGACATCGCGGGCGAGTTCGACCTCAAGCCCTGGGACATGGCGGCGATCGCGCCGATCGTCGAGGAGGCGGGCGGCGCGTTCACCTCGGCAAGCGGCATCCCCGGCCCGTGGCACGGATCCGCGATTGCGACCAACGGTCACCTGCACGATGCCGTTCTGCGGCTGCTGAACTAGGCGGGGGCCCGCCCGAGCTCGGGTGCCTCGACCCGCGCGGCGCTCGTCGCGGCCAGGTGCCGCGAGCGCAGGTCGAGGAGCGCGAAGGTGAGCGCGACGACCACGAGCCCGAGCGACACGAGCGCGCCATTGCGGAAACCGTCGTGGTAAATCGAGAGCGAGCTGGCCTGGCCCTCCTCGCGGTAGAGCGTCGCGAAGAACGTCGATGACCCAGCCGCGACGCCGATCGCCGTTCCGACCCTCTGGCCGACCTGGCTCATTGAGCCGGCGACGCCTGCCATCGCCACCGGCACTTGGGCGAGCGTGAGGGTCTGGTTCGGCGAGATCACAAAGCCTCCACCGGCACCGGCAACCGTCATCGCCGCCGCCATGTACCAGGGCGAGAGGACGGGCGGCAACAGGATCGCGGCGCAGATCACCAGGGCGAAGCCCACGATCACGCTTACGAGGCCCGCCACGACGAGCAGCCGTCCATACCGGTCGACCAGACGGCCCCCGAGCCAGGAGGTGAACGCGGCGGCGAGGGCGAAGGTGATGCCGACCATACCGGCAAAGACAGGCTCAATGCCGAGACCCTGCTGCAGGTAGAGGGTCGCGATCAGAAACAGTGCAGGAAGCGCGCCGAAGTATGCGGTCGCCACGAGAAGTCCATTGCGGTAGGAACTCTCCCGGAACAGCGAGAACTGCACCACGGGCGACTTGCCGAGCCGGCGGTAACGGCGCTCCCAGCCGATGAACATCGCCGTCGCCACCGCGAAGGAGGCGAGCCAGAGCCAGCGCAGCGGGTTGTCGCCCGGACCGCCCGTCGTCAGCACGAACGGGAGCATAAGGCTGAACGTCGCCGTTCCGAGCAGCAGGATGCCGACAAGGTCGAGTTCCGTGCGTGCCCCGGTCTTCTTCGCTGTCGCGGGGAGCAGCCGGATGGCGAAACCGAGCGCGAGGATCCCGAGCGGCACATTCATCCAGAACAGCAGCCGCCAGCCATCCGTCGGTCCACCGATAGCGATGAGCAAGCCGCCGAGGGTCGGGCCGATTGCGGTGGAGACGCCGATGGTGGCACCGAAAATGCCGAACACGCGCCCGCGCTCCTTTCCGACGAACAGCTGCTGCAGCAGCCCGAGCACCTGCGGCATCTGGATCCCCGCGGCGATCCCCTGCAGGGTGCGCGCGACGAGCAGAGAGGTGATGTCGGGCGCGATCGCGCAGAGCACGCTCGCGACGGTGAACGTGCTCAGCCCGATGATGAACATGAGCTTGCGGGAGTGGATGTCGCCGAGCCTGCCTGCCGGGACGAGCGCGAGCCCGAAGGCGAGCGCGTAGCCGGCGACGATCAGCTGCAACTCGCTCGACCCCGCACCGAGCGACTCCTCTATCGACGGAAGCCCGACGTTCACCTTCGAGAGGTCGAGGATCGTGAGGCTCGCCACGGCGACGCAGACGGCGAAGATCTGCCAGCGGACGCGGTCGGACGGTGGCGCGGTGGAGGGGCGTAAATCAGACATGGGGATACCCCCAGTTATATACCGCCTTCCGGGGCGTTGGCTGGCTGTCGGCTCTCCCGCGGGCTCAGTCCTCGGTGTCCTGTCGCACCACGATCGTCGGCGACACGATGTTGAGCACAACGGTGTGACTCACCGAGCCAAGCAGGAACCGGGAGACACCGCTGAGTCCGTGGTTGCCGACGACAAGCAGTCCCGCGTCGTGCGCCGCATCCAGCAGGGACCATGCCGGCGTGCCGTGCACGAGCTGGCGGTCGATGGTCAGGTCGGGGTAGCGCGCCGCGACCGTGAGCAGCAAGCCCTCGAAGAGTTCCCGGTGGGAGTCCTCGAGCGATGTCAGAAACTCGTCCTCCGGGGCGTAGGCATCCTGCCAGGCGAGAGGCTCCTGCCACGCGTGGATGGCGCGCAGCACGCCGCCGGCGTGGGCCGCATCGGCCGCGGCGAATTTGACGGCAGCACGAGAACCTGTCGACCCATCGACGCCGACGACCACATCCGCGGAGGTGTTCAGGGGGCCCTCGGGGATGATCGCGACGGGTCCCTTGGCCTTCGTGGCGAGTCTCGTGCCGACCGACCAGGCGTAGCGGAGCCGGGAGCCGCGGCGTTTGCGAGTGCCGACGACGACCATCGACGTGGCCTCGGAGAAGCGGGCCAGCTCGGCGCTCGGGTCGCCCTGGACGAGTTCGCTGCCGATCGTGAGCCCCGGATGCCGACGCCTGACATCCTCTAGCTGGGAGTCGAGGGCGTGCCGGGCCGCATCGATCGCGCGTTCGGTCACGAGGTAGTCCCCGGACATGATCGTGTCGTCGACGATCCGCACGAGCACGATGCTCCCGCGACGGAATCTCTCGCGGCCCAGCGCCCACTCGAGGGCGGCGGTGGACTTCGCCGAACCGTCAACGCCCACTACGGTTCTCTCGATCATCGCTCTTCCGCCCTCCGCTCGCCGTGCCCCCACGGTGCCGAACAGTTGCGAACGACTCAAGTGCCGAAGGTCCTACCCGCGCCTCGTCGGGTGCGGGCCGCGGGTCTCGAGCTGCACAGCAACAGCCTGAGTGCGTCGTTGCAGGCCGAGCTTGCTGAGCATGCTGGAGACGTAGTTCTTCACGGTCTTCTCCGCGAGCGAGAGCCGCGCTCCGATCTGCCGGTTGGTGAGCCCATCCGCAATAAGGACGAGCACTTCACGTTCGCGCTCGCTGAGCGTCGCGAGTCGCGGATCCTGGTGGCCCTCATCCCGCATACGGTCGACGACCCTGCGCTTGAGCGACGGGTCCATGAGGGTGTGGCCGGCGGCGACCTTGCGTACCGATTCGATGAGTCCACCGCCGCGAATGTCCTTGAGGATGTACCCGGATGCCCCCGCCATCACCGCGGCGTAGATCGCCTCGTCGTCGTCATAGGCGGTGAGCATGATGCAGCGGATGCCGGGATCGGCCGAGAGCAGGTCCCGGCACACGTCGATTCCGCTGCCATCAGGGAGCCGCACGTCCAGCAGCGCGATATCCGGCCGGATCGCGGCGACTCTCGACCGCGCTTGGGCCGCAGTGGCCGCCTCGCCGACGACCTCGATGTCCGGCTCGGCCGACAGCAGATCGCCAACACCTCGGCGCACGATCTCGTGGTCGTCAACGAGAAACACCCGAATCGTCTCACCGTTCATGCGCTGACCTCCTTGTCTGCCCCATAGGGTGCGCTCCACGAGGCGACGGTATGTCCCTCGTCGGAATCGATCGCGAAGCTTCCCCCGAGCCTGACCGCGCGCTCGTGCAGGTTCGCGAGTCCGCTGCGGTGCTGTGGGTCGGCGATGCCCACTCCGTCGTCGGTCACCTCAACCCTGACGACGCCGTCGATGACCTGAACGGCGACGGCGACGTGCTCGGCGCCGGCGTGCCGCGCGACATTGCTCAGCGACTCGCGGACGACCGCCACGACCTCATCGGCGAGAGAACCGGTGATGACGAGATCGACGGGTCCAGAGAAGCTCAGGCGCGGCATCTCCGCCAACCCGACAGACACCTCGTTGACGACGTCGATGAGGCGATGCCTGACCGTGTCGGGCTGATGCCCGCGGGTCCCCAACAACGCGAAAATGGCGGTGCGAATCTGTGAAATCGACTTGTCGAGGTTGGAGATGGCGGCGTCGATGCGCCCCGCACTAGAGCCGGTTGGCAGGCTGCCGACGACGCTCTGCAGCTCGAGCCCGGTCGCGAACAGCTGCTGGATGACGTGGTCGTGCAGATCCCGGGCGATGCGGCTGCGGTCCTCGAGGATCAGGACCAGGTGTCGGTCCGCTCTCGCCGTCGCGAGCTCCATCGCAACACTCGCCTGTCCGGCGAAATCCGCTGCCATCCCGAGGTCGGCCGCGGAGAAGGGGTGGTCGCCGAGTCGGCGGGTGACCGTCAGCACCCCGAGCGCACGCCCCGACGCGAGAAGCGGCACCGCCATCGTCGGCCCGAACCGGTAGTCCTCGTGCACGACAGAGACTGTCTCATCGCCCTCCTCGACCAGTCGCGGCTGGCGACCGACCATCACCCGCCCGGCGATCGAGCCCGCGACGGGCACCCGTGCGCCCTCCCAGCGCTCGGAATCCGCTCCTCTCGCCGTGCCGACGATGAGATGGCCGGGATCGGAGGTCGGCACCATCACACACACGAGGGCGGCCTCGGAGAGCGTCAGCACCCGGGTCGCCAGCAGGGCGATCGAGTCGCTGAACTCGTCCGACAGCAGCGCGGAGGTGATTTCTGCCGACGCAGCCGCCCACGCCTGTCGACGCTTTGTCTCAGCAAACAGTCGCGCGTTGTCGATCGCGAACCCGGCGGTCGCGGCCAGGGCGACGACAAGCTCCTCATCCTCGGGAGTGAACGCCCCCGACGCGCGGTTCGTGAGGTATAGGTTGCCGTACACCTCGTCTCGCACGCGCACCGGCACACCAAGGAAGCTGTCCATCGGCGGATGCCCGAGTGGGAAACCCACTGATCGCGGGTCGCCGTTGATGTGGCGGAGGCTGATCGGGTGTGGGTCGTCGATGAGGGCGCCGAGTAGCCCAAGCCCCTCCGGAAGGTGGCCGATCCGCTCGACGGTCTCCGGCGGCACACCGGTGTGGATGAATTGCTCCAGCCCCCCGTGCGCGGCGATGACGCCGAGTGCGCCGTACTGCGCACCGACCAGCTCGACGGCCACCTCGACGATGCGCTGCAGCACAATCGGAAGATCGAGTTGCTGCACGACGAGCTGGTTGGCACGCAGCAGCGCGCGGAGCCGACCCTGCGTCGTCAACACGTCGTTGGCGACTTCGACAAGCTCGCCCAGCACCCGGTCGAGGCCGTCCCGCGGAGCGTCAGGGAAGCTCAGGAAACCGTCCTGCTCCATCACACCCTCCAGCCGGTTCCAGCGGTCCCGAGCACGACGCGAAGTCCGGGCCATCAGGGCCAGAGCCTATTCGCTTCTCACTAGCGGGGACAGCCCCGGGCGGTCCGTGTCAGTGTGTGCTAGCCAGGCGCAAATGGGGACTTTGGTGCCTGTCGAACCCTGCTCGGCGGTGTCACTGTGGACAAAAAGATCGGACGGAGTAACGCATGGGCACGATCGTGGTCGGGGTGGATGGGTCGACGCCCAGCCGGTGCGCCGTCGAGTGGGGCGTGCGGCGCGGCGTCTCTACCGGGTCCGACATACTTCTCCTGCATGTCATGGACGACGACCCGAACGCGATCCGGTCGCTCGTCGGCGGACTCGCCGCCGCACGGCGCTTCGTTGAACGCGAGGTCGAGCACGCACGTTCGCTCCACCCCGGAGTCGCGGTGCGCGGCGAGTTGCGGGCGGGCAGTCCGATGCGCGAGTTGTCCGCCGCGTCGACTGGCGCGGAACTGGTCGTCGTGGGAACCCACAAGACCGGCTTCGTGCACGGCAAGGTCTTCGGCTCGCGCAGCCTGCAGCTCGCGGGGGGCTCGAGCGTGCCCGTCGCGGTCATCCCGGAATCCTCCGTGAACACTCGGCACGGAATCATCGCCGGCGTCGACGAGTCTCCCGCCTCCGCTGCCGCGATCGCTTTCGCGGCAGCCGAAGCGCGGCACACGCGGCAGCCGCTCACGCTCGTGCGTGCGTGGGGCTGGTCCTTGGGCATCCGCAACGAGCCCGATCAACAACAGCACCTCCGAGACGATCGGTCCGACGAAGTCGCCCAGGAGCTTCTCGCGACAGCGGCACTCACCGCCGGCTACGACACTGTCGCCTACCGTCGAGTGGTGCACCGGCCGCCCGCCGAGGCACTTACCGCCGCAGCAGCATCCGCAGCGCTCCTCGTACTCGGAAGCTCCCGCCGGTCCGGGCCGGAGCGAATGATGCTGGGTTCGGTCAGCCATGACGTGCTCATCAACATTGCCGGGCCCACGATCATCGTGCACGCCGACGACCAGCCAACGCCACTCGAGAGGAACCACCGTGAAGACAGTGATCGTGTACGAGTCGATGTTCGGCAATACCCGCAGGATCGCGGGCGCAATCGCTGAGGGTATGGGCCCGGGGGAACGCGTCGAGGTCGTCGCGGTCACCAGCGAGCGGATGGATGCAATCGGCGACGCCGACCTCGTCATCATCGGGGCTCCGACGCACGCACACAGCCTCAGCACACAGTCCTCGAGGAAAGAGGCCGAGGAGTGGGCCGCCGACCCCGAGCGGAACCTGCGGCTCGACCCGCAGGCGCGTGGGCGCGGAGTGCGGGAGTGGCTGGACTCCCAGCCGCCCCTTCCCCACCTCTACGCCGCGTTCGACACGAGGGCCGACATGATTCGCATGTTCACCGGGGCCGCGTCGACGCCGATCACGCGAATAGTTGGCAGGCGACGGATGGAGGCGATCGTTCCGGCCGAGAGTTTCGTCGTGTCGATGCACAACGAACTCACTAGCGGGGAGGAGGACCGCGCCAGGGCGTGGGGACAGCGCATCGCTGAGGTCGCGGCGGAGGGTCACACCGGCGTGGAGAACGCCGGCGCTGAGACTCAATAGCGCGTGACTGCCCGGTTGGTGGAGATGGGGGGAATTGAACCCCCGTCCACTGCTGTGTTTCTGCGCCTTCTACGGGTGTATCCAGTGAAATCGTTCTACTCGGCTCCGGAATTTGCCACTGGCACCTACTCCGACGAGCCCAGCCCTGGTTTAAGTCTCCCGGCGCCCCAAGGCGGAACGACGGAACAAGCTCTCTAAGATTGCGCCGGTGACCGGGTAGAGAGCATTCCCGGACCGACGGACTTCTTTAGTGCGCTCGCTTATGCAGCGAGGGCGAAGTCAGTGCGCTTTGAATTGGCACTTATATTTTGCAGAGATCGTTAACGAGATAACCCTGCATCCTCGACCCGCTTCTCACAGTTGCTCAGGCAATGTCGAAACCGATCATCCCCAAGGTGGTTACAGTCACGCGCTATTGAGTTGTCAATGGTGCCACACCGAAAACGATGCAGCCCTCCATTCTAAGCCCCACGCACCGAATTCGCCAGCGTGCAGGAAGGTGAGAGGATGCTGGAGCAACACCGGCAACGAGGGAAGGGTCGACCACTCATGAGCGAGACCGTCATCACCGTGCAGGGCCGATTCTCTGCCTACTACCCGCCAGAGCGCGCGACGTTGTTCCTCGGCGTGCACCTCGAGGGCAGCAACCGCGACGGGGTCTTCTCAGCCACTAACGAGTCGGCGGACCTCGTGCGCGGTCGCATCACCGGGGCCCACGACCGGTCCAGCGGGCCGATCACCTGGTTCTCGAGCGACAACGTGCAGATCTGGACCGAAAAGCCGTGGAACGCGAATGGCCTGCAGCTCGACCCCGTGTTCCACGCCCAGATCGGCTTCACCGTGAAGTTCAGCGACTTCGTGCATCTTGCCCGTTTCGTCGAAGACGTCGTGCCGGTGCCCGGTGTCACGGTCGACCACATCGAGTGGACCCTCACCGACACGAGTCGCCTCGGCGCGCTCGCCGAGGTGCGCTCCCGCGCCGTCAAGGACTCCGTCGCGAAGGCGACCGTCTACGCGCAGAGCATCGGGCTCGGCACCGTGCGGGCGATCGCGCTGGCCGACGAGGGGATGCTGAGCGACCTGTCGCCGCGCGCTGGCCAGGGTCCCTCGGCGACCAGCCTTCGCTTGGGCGTCGCGCCCGGGTCTGCCGGCCCCGAGCTCTCGCTCAAGCCGGAGGACATCGAGGTCGCCGCGGTCATCGACGCGAGGTTCCTCGCGACCTGATCGTTCGGCCAGCTCCGCTGTCGCGTTGAGCCGCCTGTCACGGTCAATCGCCTGTCACGGTCAGTCGCCGAGGTGGCGGCGTGCGCCCATCGCGCGATCAGCTTCGCGCTTGTCCTGGCGTTCGCGCAGCGTCTGGCGCTTGTCGTACTCTCGCTTGCCTTTGGCGACCGCGATCTCGACCTTGGCCCGTCCGTCGCTGAAGTAGATCGAGAGCGGCACGATCGTGTACCCGCCCTCCTTGATCTTGTTGTGGATCTTCACGATCTGGGCTTTGTGCAGCAGGAGTTTGCGCTTGCGCCGTGGCGGGTGGTTGTTCCACGTGCCCTCGTTGTACTCCGGGATGTGCACGGCATCCAGCCATGCCTCGCCGTACTCGACGAAGGCATAGCCGTCGACGAGCGACGCCCGTCCGGCGCGCAGCGACTTCACCTCGGTGCCCGTGAGCACGAGCCCCGCCTCATAGGTGTCTTCGATTGTGTAGTCGTGGCGGGCCTTGCGATTGCTCGCCACTACCTTCTGGCCGCGCTCCCTGGGCACAATTGCCTCCGTTGTCGTGGTTCGGCTTCGCCCGAACAGCCCATCAGTCTAGCTGCCCAACCCTGCGCGATCAGACCTTGAGGTATCGGTTGATCGCTACTCCCGCGGATGCCGCCGCGAGCACGACACCCAGGGCAATCAACACCGGTGCGACGATGAGCGCATCGGACATTCCGACCACCGCCGTGGTCGTCTCCAGCGTCGATCCGAGATAGCCCTGCACGAAGTATCGAACAATCGCGAGCACTGCTCCCGCCGCGAGGGTTGATCCGATCAGCGCCGCGATGACACCCTCGAGGATGAATGGGGTCTGGATGAAGCGGTTGGAGGCCCCGACCAGGCGCATGATGCCAAGCTCCCGCCGCCGGGAGAAGGCAGAGAGACGAATAGTCGTGGCGATGAGCAGCACGGCCGCGATGAGCATAAGCCCGGCGATGCTGATCGCGGTGAAGCTCGCGGCGTTGAGCGCCGAGAAGATCGGGTCGAGGTACTTGCGCTGGTCCTTGACCTCCTCTACCCCGGCGAGTGTCGACAGACTTTCGACGAGGGCATCCGATTGGGTCGGGTCTTTCAGGTTCACCCAATACGCCTCGTTGAGGAATTCGGGGGTGACGAAGTCGGCGAACTCGTTGTCCGAGAACTGCTCCTGGTAGCGCTGGAAGGCCTGCTCGTGGGTCTCGAACTCGTAGCGGTCGATCAGCGAGGCGAGCGCTGGCGAGGCCAGCTGGGCCTCGACGAGTGCCTTTTGCTCCTCTGTCGCCTCGGCGAGGTCGCAGTTGCCGATCTCGGATGACTCGGTGCAGAAGTACACCGCGACCTGCGCCCGGTCGTACCAGTAGCCCTTCATCTCCCCGATCTGGGACTGCAGGAGGATCGCCGCACCGACGAAGGTGAGCGAGATGAAGGTGACAAGGATCACCGAGACAACCATCGAGACGTTGCGCCGGAGGCCGTTTCCGACCTCCGACATGATGAGGCCGAATCTCACTCTGGGAACCCCTTGGTGAGTGTGATGCCCTGCGTCTGGTAGCCGCCCTCGCGCTCGTCGCGCACGACCTGCCCGCTCACGAGCTCGATCACACGGCGCTGCATCTGGTCGACGATGCCGGCGTCGTGGGTCGCCATGATGACGGTCGTGCCGCTCGTCGAGATCCGCTCGAGCAGGGTCATGATGCCCGCACTCGTCGACGGATCGAGGTTTCCGGTGGGCTCGTCAGCGAGCAGGATCGCCGGACGGTTGACGATGGCCCTCGCAATCGCCACACGCTGCTGCTCTCCACCGGAGAGCTCGTGCGGGAGCCGTGAGGCCTTTCCTGCGAGCCCGACCATCCTGAGCACGTCGGGCACGGCCTCCTGAATGAAGCCCTTGCTCTTGCCGATCACCTGCAGTGAGAACGCGACATTGGCGAACACCGTCTTCTGCGGGAGTAGCCGGAAGTCTTGGAAGACGACTCCCAGGTTGCGCCGGAAGTAGGGCACCTTGCGACTCGTGAGCCGGCCGAGGTCTTGGCCGAGCACGTGGATGCGGCCCTTGCTCGGGTTCTCCTCCTTGAGGACGAGCCGCAGAAAGCTCGACTTGCCCGAACCGGACGCACCAACGAGGAAGACGAACTCGCCCTTGAGAATCTCGAGTGAGACCGAGTTCAGGGCGGGTCGCGCGTTCCCGGAGTAGAGCTTGGATACCTGGTCTAAGAGAATCATGACCACTCAAGCCTAGGCACCGATGCTGGCTATCCGGTCACCGACAGGCCAATCACCCGGTTAGCGGCTGGGGTGGACGGGCCCGCCCAGCAGAAATCGCACCCGCCCAAGCGAAATCTATCGATTCCCACAGAATTGATCAGAGGAAGTCACAAAAACTCATGAAATTTGGGTAGACAGCCCTGTATAGGCGCAAGCTCGACCCATAGTGCCGGCGATTCGGGTCCGGCAGTACAAGCGGAAACTGGAGTGAAGTCGATGAGCAGAACGACATTCAGGTCCGGCGCCTTCGTGGCGCTGTCAATCGGAGCACTAGTCATTACCGGCGGACTCGTCACGGGCGCAGCCGCTGCCTCACCGCAGGTCGACAGCTGGGTGGTTCCACAGACCCAGCAGGCGGGCGAGTACTGGACGGCAGAACGGATGAGGGACGCGCTTCCAGGCGATGCGCTCGTCGCGGGCAAGACGCGCTCTGGCGCATCCGAGTCCGTCGCAGCGGGCCGCGAACGCGCCGTGCCGAGACAGAAGGCGCGGCCGACCAAGCCGGGAGCAACGGCTCAGACGCCGGTCGCCCACATCGGCAAGGTGTTTTTCACCCTCGGCGGCAGCAATTACGTGTGCTCGGCCAACGCCGTGTCCTCGGTCAACGAGAGCACCGTAGCGACGGCAGGCCACTGCCTCAATGAGGGTCCGGGAACCTTCGCGACGCGCTTCACCTTCGTGCCGGCGTACCAGAACGGATCCGCACCCTACGGCCAGTGGACCGCGACGGAACTCCACGCGCCAGCAAACTGGACCTCGGGCGGAGACATCACCTACGACACGGGGTTTGCCGTGGTCGCCTCCCCCACCGGCGTCTCGCTGAGCGACACGGTGGGCGCCTCCGGGGTCGCCTTCAACGACAGCCGAGGCCTGAGCTACTCGGCGTTCGGCTATCCCGCAGCCTCGCCATTCACGGGCGAGACCCTGCAGTCCTGCTACGGTATCGCGACAGACGACCCCTATGGCCAGTCCGAGTCGCAGGGCATCCCGTGCAACATGACCGGCGGATCGTCGGGCGGGCCGTGGTTCATCGGCAGCAGCTCCGCCGGCTTTCAGAATTCCTTGAACAGCTTCGGCTACGGCAGCGTGAAGAACACAATGTTCGGGCCGTACTGGGGCTCGGTCATCGCCAGCGTCTATGACTCCGCATCCTCGTGACCCCGACTGGGACGGCACTCCCGACCCAGCCGTGATCGCGCACCAGCTACTGACCGGTGAAACGACGAACACCGCCGGACCCGACAACGAGAGAGCGACAACGGGCGGCCACCCCTCATAGCGGCACCCACGGGACCGTCGGACGCTCGCCGTCCGGCGGTCCCTGCGCGCCGGATGCTGCCAGACACCGCCCGTAGGCTGACCAGATGACTGCGCGCGAGGCGAACGACTCCCCCAACGGCCCCACGATCCTCTGGTTCCGCGACGACCTCCGCCTCGCCGACAACCCCGCGCTGCAGGCCGCCGTGGAGCGAAGCGAGCCGATCGTCGCGGTGTACGTGATGGACGAGGAGAGCAGCGGCATCCGGCCGCTTGGTGCGGGCTCGAAGTGGTGGCTGCACGGAACCCTCCTCGCGCTCGCCTCCTCGCTTCAGGCACTCGGCGCCGGGCTCGTGCTGAGGCGAGGCCCAGCGGCAGCCGTCCTGCTAAGCCTCATCGCCGAGACGGGCGCTTCTGCCGTGGTCTGGAACCGGCGCTACGGCGCCGCCGAGCGCGCCGTCGACACCGAGATCAAGCAGGCCGCGTCGGATGCCGGGATCGACGCCCGCAGCTTCCATGGCTCGCTGCTGCACGAGCCCTGGACCGTCACGACCCAGCAGGGCGGCACCTACTCCGTCTTCACCCCGTTCTGGCGCGCCTGCGTGGCGAAGGGCGAGCCCCGGCATCCGCTTCCCACCCCCGACACCATCACGCCGTTCGAGGAAGCCGTGGCGAGCGACGAGCTGGACACCTGGGCGCTGCGGCCGGAGAGGCCGGACTGGGCCGGCGGCCTGCGCGACGCCTGGACACCGGGCGAGCGCGGAGCGACCGAGCGGCTCACGTTCTTCATCGAGCAGACCCTCGACGACTACGCCGAGCACCGCGACGAGCCGGCCGTGCTCGCCACGAGCAACCTCTCCCCGCACCTGCGCTTCGGCGAGGTGAGCCCGTTCACGGTGTATCACGCCGCCGAGCAGGCCCGCCGCGGTGCCCCCGCCCGGCGGGCGACGAGTGCCACGAAGTTTCTCGCCGAGCTCGGCTGGCGCGAGTTCAGCTACAACCTGCTGTTCCACAACCCCGAGCTCGCGACCCGCAACTTCCGCCCGGAGTTCGATGCGTTCCCGTGGCCGGACCCGGATGCGCGGGCGCTGCGCGCCTGGCAGCGGGGCGAGACCGGATTCCCGCTCGTCGACGCCGGCATGCGCCAGCTCTGGAAGACCGGCTACATGCACAACCGGGTGCGCATGATCGCCGCGTCGTTCCTGATCAAAAACCTCATGATCGACTGGCGGATCGGCGAACAATGGTTCTGGGACACCCTCGTCGACGCCGACCCGGCGAGCAACGCGGCGAGCTGGCAGTGGGTGGCCGGCTCCGGAGCCGACGCCGCCCCCTACTTCCGCGTCTTCAATCCGGAGCTGCAGCAGAAGAAGTTCGACCCCACCGGCGCCTACGCCCACGAGTTCATCCCCGAGCTGGGCACCCCTGCCTACCCGCGGCCGATCGTCGACCTCGGCGAGACACGGCAGGCCGCCCTCGCCGCCTTTGAGTCGGTCAAGCGAGGCAAGGCGACAACCGCCCCACCTGCCGGCTAGTCCTGGTCGCGCTTGCGCCAGCGGATGCCAGCGGAGATGAAGCCGTCGAGGTCGCCATCAAACACATTCGAGGGGTTGTTGACCTCGTAGTTCGTGCGCAGGTCCTTGACCATCTGGTACGGCGCGAGCACATACGAGCGCATCTGGTCGCCCCAGCTCGCGGTGATGTTGCCGGCGAGCTCCTTCTTCTGGGCCGCCTCCTCCTCACGCTGCAGCACGAGCAGGCGCGACTGCAGAACCCGCAGCGCGGCAGCCCGGTTTTGAATCTGGCTCTTCTCGTTCTGGCAGCTCACGACGATGCCCGATGGGAGGTGGGTGATGCGCACCGCCGAGTCAGTCGTGTTGACCGACTGCCCGCCCGGACCGCTCGAGCGGAAGACATCCACTCGCATGTCGCCCTCGGGGATCTCGATCGACTCCATCTGCTCGATCAGCGGCACGACCTCAACGGCTGCGAAGCTCGTCTGGCGCTTGCCCGCCGAGTTGAACGGACTCATCCGGACGAGCCGGTGCGTACCCGCCTCGACGCTCAGGGTGCCGAACGCGTAGGGCGCATCCACCTCGATCGTCGTCGACTTGATGCCCGCCTCCTCGGCGTAGCTTGTGTCGAGCACCGTCACGGCATAGTTGTGCTGCTCCGCCCAGCGCAGGTACATGCGCTGCAGCATCTCGGCGAAGTCGGCCGCGTCAACGCCGCCGGCACCCGCGCGAATCGTGATGACCGCGGCCCGGGCATCCCACTCGCCGTTGAGCAGCGTCTGCACCTCGAGGTCGCCAAGCACCTTCTGGATGCTCGCGAGCTCCTGCTGCGCCTCGGCCACCGAATCGGCGTCGTCGGCTTCGTTGGCCATCTCGACGAGTACCTCGAGGTCGTCGAGTCTGGACTTGATGCTCGTGATCTTGGCGAGGTCGGACTGTCGGTGGCTCAGAGCGCTGGTGATCTTCTGGGCCGCAGCGGGATCGTCCCAGAGGTCCGGTTCGCCGGCCTGCTCGCTGAGCTCCCGGATGTCGGACTCGAGCTGTTCGACGTCGACGACGGCACGGATGTCCGCAAAGGTCGATCGAAGGGCGGCAATCTGGTCGGATATATCAAGCTCGCTCATGTCGGCCCCAGCCTACCCGTGCTCGGGCGTGGTGAGCCCGGAGGGTAATATCGGCCAAGCCATGACCGCTGCCGCGCCGCCCTTCGACTGGCGCAAGATGGCCCTCCCGGTCTACCTGCCGACGCTGCTGTTCGCAATCGGCGAGGGCGCGATCATCCCGATCATCCCGATCGTCGCCGACGGTCTCGGCGCGACGCTCGCGATAGCCGGCCTCATCGCGGCCATGATGATGCTCGGCCACCTCCTCGGCGACATCCCGAGCGGCTGGCTGGTCTCCCGCATCGGGGAACGCCCCGCGATGATCGGCGCCGCCCTCGTCGCCATCGTCGGACTGGGCACGGCGACCCTCGCCCCCAACCCCGTCGTGCTGGGACTCGGCATCCTGATCGTCGGCGTCGCGACGGCCGTGTTCGCCCTCGCCCGGCACGCCTTCATGACAACCTTCGTGCCGCAGCCCTACCGTGCGCGTGCCCTGTCGACCCTCGGCGGCACTTTCCGGCTCGGCTACTTCATCGGCCCGTTCCTCGCGGCCGGCGTCATCGCGGTTACGGGGTCGACCTCCGCGGTGTTCCTCATCCACATCGTTGGATGCCTCGGGGCCGCCGCCGTGCTGCTCCTGTTGCGGGATCCCGCAGCGACGTTCGGCGCGGGGTGGGCGTCCCGCCACGCGCTGACCCCTGGCGAGGCGTTCGTGGCCGAGGAGGTGCGGGGGCTGTTCCGCACGATCTGGGAGTCTCGACGGGTTCTCTCGAGGCTCGGCACGGGCGCAGCGCTCATTGGCGCCCTCCGAGCCAGCCGAGCGGTGATCCTGCCCCTGTGGGCGGTGAGCATCGGCCTCAGCGACACCAAAACAGCCGTCATCATCGGCATCGCCGGCGGCATCGACTTCGCCCTGTTCTACGTGAGCGGCCACGTGATGGACAGGTTCGGCCGGCTGTGGGCCGCGGTGCCCTCGATGGTCGGGCTCGGGGTCGGGCACCTCGTGCTCGCCGGTAGCGGGGCTCTGCCCGGAACCGTTGTCTGGTTCATCGCCGTCGCGATGTTCCTCGCGCTCGCCAACGGCCTCGGCAGCGGCATCCTGATGACGCTCGGCGCCGACCTCGCCGAGAAGAGAAACCCGGCGCCGTTCCTCGGGGCCTGGCGGTTCACCGGGGATCTCGGCGGGGCCGCGGCACCTCTCGTGATCGCGGCGGCGACGGCAGCGTTCTCGCTTGCCGTCGCGAGCAGCGTGATGGGCGTGCTCGGCCTGCTCGGCGCGGGCGTGCTGCTGCGCTACGTGCCCCGGTTCGTGCCCCGCGAGAGGCGCTGACCGGCGCTGTCACTCTCAGGCGACGGCGAGTGCCTGGCGCCACCCAGAGCGAAGTGCTCACTCGCACAAGTATGTTCCTCACCTTCGTGTCTGCCGGCCCCGTCAGTCCCGCTCTCGTGGGCCAGGCACGGACTTCGTGGGGACTTCGCCGTGTACTCGATCGTGATCGTGGGCATCGTCACCCTCGTCGGCGCACCCACTCAAGTGCGCGTCACCAACGTCAGCATGGAAGATCTGATGCACGTGTTCGCCATGAACCGGCTTGGTGCGGCCTATCTCGACCTCGAGCCGGGCAGAGCGCCGTTCCTGAGGAGCTTGCCGCACGACGACCTCGCTTGCGTCGCGAAGTCCTACTACTTTCTTGGACCGTCGCGCGGGCTCAGCCAGATCGCCTGCAGCAGCGTGGTCTTCATCGCCGCGGTGAACGCGGCCGTTATCGGGCTGCTCGCCGCTGCTGCCGCGAGCTCGTCCGGCGCTCCAACCGAGCTGCGGGTCATCGTGGGCGCTGTACTCGGGATCGCCTAGTTCGCGGCATCGTTCGCGTGGGGCGCCTCGGTCTACTTTCGGTTCTGGCGCTCGTATACCCCGCAGCCTCCGACCCCGCAGCCCAACGGCCGTTGAGGCGTCACGCGACGATCTTCCAGAAAGAGTCCTTGCGGCCGATCTCGCCTCGCTCGTCGAACTCGAGCAGGCCGGAGCCGCGCACCTCGGTCCGCTGGCCCGAGAGCGACGTGCCGGTCAGCGTCCAGTCCGAGACTCCGACGCCGTCACCGCCGACCCAGTGTCGATCGCCCACGATGACGGGCGGGCGGTCACTCTCACGCGATGGCGCCTGCCCGCGAATCGGTACCCTGAGCCATGGTTTCTCCCGAGGCGATGCTCGCCTTCGCGCTCGTCTCGATCCCGTTGATCCTGCTTCCGGGCCCGAGCGTGCTGTTCGTGATCGGGCGGGCGCTGTCTCTGGGCCGGATCGGCGCCCTGCTGAGCGTGGTTGGCAATGCGCTCGGCTCGCTGGTCGCCGGCCTCGCCGTCGCGTTCGGCGTCGGGGTCATCGTGCAGCAGTCGGCGGTCCTGTTCACGGTGCTCAAGGTCGCCGGCGGGCTCTACATCATCTACCTCGGGGTACAGGCGATCCGTCACCGCAACCCGGTGGCAGATACCGACGCCCGCCGCATCATCGTGCGCAGCAAGCTACGGCTGCTGCGCCAGGGCTTCGTCGTGGGAGTCACCAACCCCAAGACCATTGTGTTCCTGATCGCGGTGCTGCCCCAGTTCGTCGACCACGGCGCCGGCGGTGTGCCCGGCCAGATGGCCGCGCTCGCGGCCGTGTTCATCGCGGTCGCGGTTGTGCTCGACAGCGGCTGGGCCCTCGCCGCCGGCGCCGCGCGCGACTGGTTCGCCCGCTCGCCCCAGCGGCTGAGCCGGCTCGGGGCGACCGGCGGGGTACTGATGGTCGGCATCGGCGCGGCAACGCTTTTCGTGGGCAACGGCAAGGACTGACGCACACTCAGCCGAACACCGAACGCCCCACCGCGGTGACCTCGAGTCGCAGCCCCTCCGGCACGAGCAGGCTGAGCAGTGGCGGGCGCCACCAGGCCGACAGGGTGACCGTGGCGCTGCGCCCGTCGAGGGTCGCGGCCTGCTCGAGCGTCAGCGACTCGAAGCGCGTCGTGGGCGCGACCGCGAGGTACGCGCCGACCGCTGCCGCGACCTCCGCCGAGTCGAGGGTCGGACGGAATCCGGATGCCGTCTGCGTCACCTCCTCAAGCGCAAAGGACTCGGCTCCGGCGAGCGCTGCGCCGTCGGCGAGGCTGAAGAGGCGTGTCCTCTCGAGATAGAGCGAGGTCGCCGAGGCGCCGAGCAGCACGACGACGAGGCACAGGAACCCGTAAAAGATCGTGAGCAGCAGGATCGAACCTTCGTCGCCCGTGCTGCTCCGGCGGGCGCTCACGGCGTCGTGTCCGCCGTGAACCGTGAGACCCGCTGAGTCGCAGCGGCCTCGAGCGGGATGCCGAGTGGGGTGCGCAGGTCGAGAACGGACGGCACGAACGGCAGGGTGACGACGACACCGACCGTCACCGTGACGGAGCCGAGCCGTTCAAGGCACTCCCCCGGCTTCGGGCTGCACCGCACCGCCAGCTCGTACCCCGCCACCAGCCCGTGGTCGGCGAGCGCGACCTCGACGGCCCGGCGGGCCGCAGCATCCGCCGCGCCCTCATCGATGGCCTGCACGTAGACGCGGGCCGCCTGCCGCGCCGCGCCCTCGACGGCGAGCGCCCCGCCCTGCACTGCAGCGATCGCGAGGGTCAGGTAGATCAGTGGCACGAGCAGGATCATCCCCGTCGTGATGAACTCCAGCGCCGCGGAGCCCTCGTCGCGCGGCATCGCTACCGCCCGCCTCTCAGTCGAGCGTCTCGACGGCACCATGCCCGGTCACCTCCAGCATCCGGTCCGGCCCGAGCAGGCCCAGCAGAGGCAGCGGCGCCCGCACCGTGACGCGCGCGGCCGGATATCCGAGGAAGTCTCCGTAGGCCGCCGTCACGTCGCCCGCGTAGGCGTCGCCGAGGGCTACCGAGAGCAGATCGGTGGTGCGCCGTACCCCGTCGGCGAGTCCGTTGTCGGCGAGCGCCGCGACCCTGGCGCCCTCCCCGGCGGCGTCAATGACGGTGTTGCGCACGTGCAGCGCCAGGCCGAACTGCATCACCGACAGCGTCAGCACGGTCAGCAGGGCGCCGACGAGCACGAACTCCGCAGGCGCGGAGCCGTCATCGTCGCAACACCGCGCGCGCATCTCGGTCAGAAGCTCGTGACGCGCTCAATCGCCTGCTCGAACACGCCGCTGAGGGCGGGGCCGGCGAGCGCCCAAATGAGGATGACAAGCCCGGCGGTCATCAGGGTGATCAGCACCCACCCGGGGACATCCCCCCGGTCGTCGCGCACGCGGTGGATCAGCGGTTCCTGCGGTCTGGTCATGGTGTCCCTTTCGGTTGCGGCGGTCAGAATCCCAGCTGGAGCACGAAAATTCCGGGGTAGATGGCGAAGACGATGGTGATCGGCAGGATGAGGAAGACCAGGGGCACGAGCATGGCTACCTCCTTTTTTCCGGCCGTCTCGAGCAGATCCCGCTTCGCCTCATCGCGGGCATCCTGCGCCTGCGCGCGCAGCACCTCGGCGAGCGGGGTGCCACGCTCGAGCGCGCCGACGATCTGTTCGACGGCCCGCGCCAGCGCCGGGAGCCGGATGCCGTCGGCGAGCCCCTGCAGCGACTGCGCGAACGGCAGCCCCGTGTTCACGGCGGCGACGGTGGAGGCGAGCTCGGCGGCCAGCTCGCCGCGGCTGATGCGCGCCACCCGGCGGATCGCGTCCAGGATCCCCTCCCCGGCCGACAGGCTGAGGGTCAGAAACTCCAGCACGGTCGGCAACTCCTCGGTCATCCGCCGCAGGCGTGCGGCTGCCGCACGCTGCAGGAGGTAGTCCCTTAGGAAGATCCCTGCGACGCCGCCGAACACCACGATCACCATCTGCAGCCCGAGAGGAATCGCTCTGGCTGCGACAAACAGCGCCGCTGCACCGGTACCAATGCCGAGCCCGCCGAGCGCCCAGGCGAGCTGTTGCGAACGGAAGGCGTCCGGCCCGATCGTCGC
>Ga0105048_10002758_pt1 | contig 28621 bp, 25 predicted proteins | sample MAT05_FD_78382 | JGI IMG/M metagenome (GOLD analysis project Ga0105048, IMG submission 78382) | Freshwater microbial communities from Lake Fryxell liftoff mats and glacier meltwater in Antarctica - MAT-05 | ecosystem: Environmental > Aquatic > Freshwater > Ice > Liftoff microbial mat | place...
CTACGGCGACATCCAGATGATGTTCGACACGAAGCACGGCATCGTCTGGCCCGACTACCGCCGGCTGTGGGGTGCGACCCACTACAACAACGCGCGGGTGGCCTGGTGGCTGGCCTGGCGCAGCGGCGATCAGGAAATCCTGCAGCATGCCCGGCGCGAAACGCAGCATCTCATCGACGTCGATCACTGTCACTGGACCAACGAGTTCTTCACGTCCACGGAACAGCAGCCGACCGACAGCGCACGCAAAGAGGTGGGCGGACTCTGCGACTACAAAGGCGTGGTCCACTGGCACAACGGCGACGGCAATTCCTACAACGCCTGTCTGGATTACATGTTGTACGACTACTACTTCACGGGCAATCGCCGGGCGTGGGATGTGGCTCAAGAACACGGAAACTATATCACTCGCACCGCCGCCCAGAACATCGGCCGCGGCGCGGCCGGTCAATCCGATACATTAGTCGAGTTCTATAAGGCCACCTGGGATCCGAAGGTGGGCGAGAAGTTGCGCAATCACGCCGCACGGATCATGGCCACTCCCGCCGACAAACACGACGATTTGCTCGACTGGACTCCGTGGTTGCCGCGGTATTGGGAACTGACGCACGACCCCGCAGCCCGCGACTATCTGCTCGACTGGGTCGAGAACCGCGGCGGCGGACGCCTCTATCTCTATGCCTATGCCTACTACCTGACGGGCAATCGCGACTATGCCACGCGTTGCGCCCGCACGATTCTGCGCAACTCGCTCACCACAGCCGTCCGGGGCGACGAGTACGATGGGACGATCGGACGTTTCTGGAAGAGTTGGACGGACGGCGTGACAGCCGAACTGCTGTCGCTGGCCGCGGCCCGCACTACGAAAACGACGCTGGCGGATTTTCAGCCTGCCGAGTGGCCGTACTGGGTCGGTTGGAACGTCACGTCGCCCCCCACCTTTTCACGGAGCCTCGTGACGAGCTATTTCGGCGGGACGTTTCCCTGGCCGGATCAGGACCAGGCACGAATCACGGCCGTGATCCATCACGACGGCAAGCACCCGACTCCGCTCTGGCTGGGCAGCATCCAGCAAGATCCGCGCGGTGTGAGCTTTCGCGTCACAGCACCCGACGGTTCCATCCCCAGCGAATTTCTGCGCCCTGGCTACTGGCGCGTCATCCGCGGCGAATCGCGCGAAGGCCAGACGGCCATCCGCAAGACATGACCGCCCAAGGCAAAGCCTGGCGACAAGGTGCAGATCGAAGATCGTGAGTTCACGGTGAACAAGTACGGACAAGTCGTTATCGAATCGCAACCGCTCAAAAGCCCGGAAAGCCTGTATGCCCTGGCGTCCCGGCGACTGGTGTTGGACGAAAAGCACACGCCCGGCTTTTATACGATCACCTACGATGGGACCTTGATTCAGCCGGTTCCCCTGCTGCCGCCGGACCGAAAGATCTGGCTGAAGATCGGCGCGGAATCGACGATGACATTGTCGGGATTCCAATACTTCCACGTGCCGAAAGACGTTGAACAGTTCGAACTCAGCTTCCTGCCCGGCTACACGCGGGACCGGTTCGACAACAAGCTGGAACTGGCTGCGGGAGCGATTCTCAACCCCAACGCCGAACCGGTCGCCGCGATCCGTTGCGGCCTTGAGACACGCCCTCATGTCGTGCGGATCGACGTTCCCCCGGAGCACCGCGGCAAGACTTGGTGCATCGCCGGAAACGGCTATTGCCTCACCGCCATGAAAGGCGTTCCGCCCTATATTTCCCCGGCCTTCCAAACGTTTGCCGATGAGCCGCGCGTCCCGGTATTCGCGCCGCAGAAGTAGTCTGCACCGCTCGGATGCGCTGCTCCAGCGATCCTTCCGCAGCGATGTTCGATGACACCGACGCAGATGTGCTGGAGCGCGGTGCTGGCGTATGATCAAAAGGCATTAGCCAGCTTGAAAAGTAGTGAATCCGCGGATGACAGTTGATCGGCGAATGTTATCCCGCGTCGGCGAGCAGGTCGACCCGTCGCAACTCCTGCTCTCTTCCCAGAGCCGAATTCAACGAGAGCAAGAGCAAGAGCAGGAGTAACAGAAACGGCGTTTTCAACAGGCTGTCAGTACCTCTCTGCCAAACAACGAACATGTTTTCGACGTTCTTGTGTGGCGCACAAGGAGGGGCGCTTTGAAAGCGCCCTCTGGCAGCGGTGGCTCCGCGCCGCTTCGAGCCGAAGATAGTAGCCGACGACGTGAGGAGGCGGGCTGACTTTCCAATCCGCGATCCGCAATTCAGAATGCCCGCCTCCTCACGTCGTCGGCTACAGCCAATCGCTGGCAGCGGCGCGGAGTGACCGCTGCCAGAGGGCGGTACGATACCGCCCCTTGGTTCCGGCTCCGCCGGCTTGGGACTAAGATTGCCCGTCGGGCCGGGCTGCGGGCGGCCCTTGTGGCGGCGGCGGCGGAAAATGTCCGAGGGGCTGGACGAGGTTGCCGGGCAGGGGCCACACGCGTTCCTGGATGCGCGGGGCGAGTTGCCGCGAGGTCTGATAGGCTGCGGTCATCATCTCGATTTTTGCGTCGAGATTGTCCACGTAATGCAGCGCCCACGCCTCGGGGGTCTTCGGGACGACGGGGCTGCCGAATTGCAGTTCGCCGTGGTGGCTCGCGATGAGGTGAAGCAGGTGCAGGCGGACATCTTCGCTCGCAGGCTCGATCGGCAGCCAGCCCGCCCACTCGGGCAACTGCTGGAGTTTGCGCCAGAGACTGTTCACCAATTCGATGCCGATGGTGATGTGGCCGAGCAGTTCGCCGCGTTCGTCGTAGGGCATGGTGAAGCCCTCGGCGGGGAGCTGGTTCTCCCATAGCTTGCCACAGTCGTGAAAGAGGACGCTGGCGGCGAGCAGGTCGCGGTTCAGGGCAGGATAGACGGAGGCGATGGCCATCGCGGATCGCATCATCTGCGCGACGTGCTCGACGAGTCCGCCGCGGCGCGCGTGGTGATTGTTCCGTGCAGCGGCGGCGCGGCGGAAGCGATCGCCGAAGTCCGCGAGGAAGATCGCGCACAGCCCGGCGAGACGCGGGTCGGCGATTTCGCGGAGCGTCTGCTCGATGAACGCGAAGTCCGCCGCCTGCTTGCCGCGCAGCTCCGGTGATCCGGCGAGCAGCGCCTCGCGCTCAACGGCATTCAGCTCACGAATGCTCCAGCGTTTCGCGTCGATGCCGAAGCCGGCGTTGTTGGCAAATTCTCCCGTGACCTCGACGAATCCTCCGGATTGCGCGCGCTCGCAAAAGGCGAAGGCGGGCGCGTCGCTCCAAGCGCGGAGGGTGAGCTTTGCCTCGCCGTCGGCGAAGATCGCCTCGAAGAACGGCTTGCCATCGCGCGTGTCCTTGCGGGTGAGGAGATCGATCTGGGCGTACACGCGCGCTTCGACCCGCTGCCCGGCGGCGGCGCGTTTGAGCTGGGCGATGGTGAGAAGATCCACATGCGTTTCAAAGAGCGGGAAGGTGCGTGCTGTCGAGAAGGAAAAGCGGGAGGAACGACCGGCGGGCGAGATCGCAAACAGATCCAGGAAGCGCCGGGCGCGGAAAGTGGCACAGCCCGTCCCGGCTGTGCGGCCCGCGGGAATCCTGCCCGCAGTGGGGTTCGGTCACCAGCAGCGTCTCGGGACAGATGGCGCCCCACCAGGCGGACATCGGGCGGGACGCCCGCTGGCCCCACAGCCGGGACGGGCTGTGCCACTTTCCCCTCATCGGCTCCGCTTGATTCTGGACCCGCTTTCCATCACGCCCCTCGCGGCTCACACTCCGAATGACTGGTGTCGCGTTGTGAGCAAACGTCCGAATGACTGGTTGACCCTCAGGGCGAAATGTCCGTGACTTCTCCGGCCCAAACGCGGACCCGATTGCGAAAAAAACCGGCGAGGAGGCGAGGATACTCCATACAGTGAGGGTGCGGCTCTCAAAGCCCGGCGAGGCCAATCCGGCACAGCATTCGGACAGTCATCTCACCTCACTTCCCGGCGCTGGTGCGGCGCGGTTCAACCCGCGCAATCTCGCTTTCCTCGCGGTGCAAATCGCCGCGACCCACGGGAATCGCAAGACTGCGGACCTGGTGGACACCGATACGCTGCTCATTGATCCGGCGGCGGCGCTCAAGGCCGGGCTTGCGCTGAAGACTTACGCCGCCGTCGTCGCGCGGAACGGCTATCGCCGGGCACCGTGAGATCCCCATTCCACCTGCGGGATTCGGCGTTCGGCCTCGTTGAGGTGCTGGTGGCGGCGGCGACGATGGTGGCGACCATTGGATTCATGCTGACGGTCGCGGATCAGACCTCGCGCATCATGCGGAGCACGACGGGAAAGGTGGAACAGTTTCGCGGGGCGAGGGCGGGATTCGAGCGAATGGCGGCAGCCACGACATGAAGAATTTCAACAACCGGATGGGGACAGAGAAGTTCCAGCTCGTCCACACCGCCGAAACGGTGCGCAGCGTGGAAGTGGACCCGCTCGGTCCCACCCGCGGAGATCTCCGGCTGGTGGCTGCGCAGAAAGAGGTGCCGGCCGAATACTACGCAGGGTACGCAGGAACCAAGGACGATCCCGGCTACGATTCCACTGACGCTGCGATCGTGCACAGCCTCCGAAATGGAGACAGTGGAACGGTCACCGGCGGGAAGTTTCACGGCGATCTTTTCGACGGCGGAGACGGAACGCCGAAGACCGGTCTGAGGAATCCCATCCCGAGGCAGCGCTGGACAACTACCGGAAAGTCCGCATCGTTCATATCAAGAAGTCCAACCCCTGAACCGCCATGTCAACCCAGCCTCCATTCCGCAATCGTTCACGCGCATTTTCATTGGTCGAACTCCTGGTGGTCGTCGCGATCATCGGCATCATCGGGACCTTCGTCGTGCCCGCCGTGGGGAGTCTGCTAAAGGGCTCCGGACTCACCCAGGCGGCAAACATTCTCACCGATCAGGTCGCCGCAGCGCGACAGCACGCGCTGAGCAGGAACCGGGTCGTGGAGGTGAGGTTCTACCGTTTCGGCGATCCCGAGCAAGTCGGTGAAAATGCCGGCGATCCAAGCACTGGGCTTTATCGCGCATTGCAGTATCTCGAGATCGGCGAGAATGGCATCCCGAGTCCGGTGGGTAAGCTGATTCGGTTCCCTGACACGGTGATGATGAGCACGAGTCAGACGCTCTCAAGCCTGCTCGGCGCCGACGTTGCATCACGCAGGGTGATGATGGCGCAGTTGGACCAGAACGATCCGGAAATGCCGCGCGGAGTGGGAAAGAAGTACGAGTATATCTCGTTCCGCTTCCTTCCGGATGGCACCACCAATCTCCCGATCAACGGCGCATCCAACGGTCTCTGGTTCATCACCGTCCACTTGGTGAACGACCGCGGACGTGCGACCGCAGACACGCCCCCGCCGAATTTTTTCACCTGGATGATCGAGCCGGTCAGCGGGAACTCGAAGGTCCTGAGGCCGGGTATCGTCAAAAAGTAGGCCCCGCAACCCGCGGAGGTCAGGGCAGCGGCTTGATGAGGATGCTGCGGTAGTGGACTTCGCTGCCGGGGTCGTGGCCTTGGATGGCGATGGTGCCGTGGTCAATCATGCGGCCCGGCATGGCCTTCGGCGGCGTCCAGTCTTCCGGCTGCGTGAAATCGCTGATCACCTTGCCGTTCACCTTCGTGACGATGTGCTTGCCCTCGACCTTGATCTCCATCGTGAACCACTCGTCGTCCTTCACCGGCGCGGTGAAATTATCCTGCACCGCATACACCCCTGCGGTCTTCTTCGGATCCTTGTGGGTGTTGTTCACCTGAATCTCGAAGCCTTTCGACGGCCAGCCGCTGTCTTGAAACTCCGTGTGAAAATAGACGCCCGAATTTGCCCCCGCCTTGGTAAGGATCTCGGCCTTCAATTCGAAGTTCTTGAAGTCGTGATTCTGCACCGGGCCGGTATAGAAAAGATGCGAGCGGTTTCCGTTCACGACGAGGATTCCGTCCTTCAGCGTGAAGGTGCCGGGAGCCTCGTTCGCTTTCCATCCATCGAGCGACTTGCCGTCGAAAAGGGGAATCCACCCATCCTTGTCTGCGGCGATGATGGACATGGTGGCGGTGATCGCGATGAAGGGAAGAATGAAGGCTTTCATGGAGCCACGGTTCTACCAGCCGGCGCGGTGCCGTCAATCGCGCCAACGCTCACTTCGCATCGAGGTACGCCTGCCACTCGACGGGGAGCGGCGCGCGCTCGACGCCATCGGCGATGCGCCCTTCGAACTCCGGGTTGAACTGCGTCGTGGTGCCGTAAACCATGATCGCATCGAGCGCGCCTTCCGCCCGGAGGGCATGCGCGACACCGGCCGGAATGACGACCCCGGCATTGTTCGGGCCCCGCTGGTCGTCGCCTTCGATGATGAATCGCATGACCCTGCGCGGCATCCCGGCGCGTTCATCGACGAGCAGCATTTCCACATTGCCCTGGACGAAGAACATCGCATCCCACTGCTCGCGATCATAGGGGCGCAGCGAGAAGTTCCCCGCCTCCTCGACGAACAGCCGGCGGAACCATGCCTCGGGCGCCGTGCCTTCCGGGACATACGGCGGATGAATGTGAAAGCCCTTCGCGGTGCTGGCAAACATGCATGCCGTCGCCCACTGCCGCGGCCAGAGACCGATGGCGTGCAGCGGCCCATCACCCTCGCGGGCAAATTCGCCGAAGAAGCCGCGATGCCGCTGCGGGAAAATCCTGCGCGGGAAAATCTCCACGCCCGGGATCCACGCGGCTGAGAGTTCCGCGCGTTTCGCGATCGCCTCACCGGCATCGAGACCGGTCGTTCCGAGCCGCTCGGCGGGAGATTTCTGCGAGTAATCGCGCTGCCCGAGCTGCGCGCGGGCGGTGGAATTCAATGCGTGCCAGAGTGGATTCATGTGACCGGATCCTAAGGATGGAAACTGCGCGCGTCGAGAGCGTCGGAATCAAAAGCAACCCGCCCGCAGATCACGGAAGGCATGGCCGAGAAAATCCAGCAGGCGTCCGGGTGTGAGCGATTCCTCACTTTCGCCACCGGCAGAGATCGCGATCTCGCTCGCGCGTCCGCAGAGCCAGGCACCTAGACGGGCTGCATCGAAGGGCCGGATCCGCTGCGCGATGAGCGCGGCAATCACCCCGGTGAGCACATCGCCCATCCCACCGACCGCCATCCCCGGCGTGCCCGTGGTGTTATAGCTCAGCGGTTCACCAGCCTTGCAGACGATCGAGCGCGCACCCTTCAGCAGCAGCGTCGCGGAGAATCGCTTGGTGAACGACTCGACAACCTCGCGCCGCGGGCGGCCCGCGGAGCCGGGAACCAGCCGTTCCATCTCGCCCGGGTGCGGAGTGAGAACCCGCTCGCCGTCGGCCCGGCTCAGCGCCTCCACGTTGGCGGCGAGGGCATTCAGAGCGTCGGCATCCAGCACGACAGGCACTGCGATATTCCGAATCAACCGCGCGAACTCGGCGGGAACCTGGTTGCCGATCCCAGGGCCAATGGCATAGACGTCGTGGCGTTGCGCCGCCAATTGCGCAAGCGCAGGCAGCGAGCGCACCATCACCTCGGGCACCGCCTTGCGGGCGAGCGCATCGGCGACATCCGGCATGGTGTAGAGCGTGACGAGCCCGGCGCCTGCGCGCACGCACGCCGCGGAGCAGAGCACCGCAGCGCCAAGGTAACCGGGCGAACCGGCATAGATGCCCACGCGGCCGTAGTCGCCCTTGTGCGTGTTGAAATCGCGGCGCGCGAGCAACGGAGCGAGCACTGCCGGGGTCGCAGGAATTGCATCCGCCGGCGACGCATCGAGCCGCCTGCTGAGTTCCGGCAGCGGCAGCACGGAAAGGCGCCCGACAAAGCTCGCCGCCTGATCCGCGAGCAACCCCTGTTTGGCGAAGCCGATCGTCAGTGTGTGATCCGCGACGATGCATGCCGGGTCCGCCACGCCGGTGTCACCATCGAGTCCGGTGGGAAGGTCGAGCGCAAAGACGGCGGCGTTGCTGTGCAGACGGCGCCGGTTGATCGCCCGCGTGATGTCGCACAGAGGCTCGCCGAGCGGTCCTCTCGCCCCGATGCCGAGCAATCCGTCGAGCACCACGAGCGGTTCCCCGGTGATGTATCCGAGCTGGCTCAAGTCCGCCCGCTGGCAGTTCGTAGCCGCCGCGAACTTCGCCTGTGGGAGCGGACCCCATTCCGACTCGGGGTAAGCGGCCACGAGCCACACGCTCCAGCCCCACGCAGCAAGATGGCGTGCGGCGACAATGGCATCGCCGCCGTTGTTGCCCTTCCCAAACACCGCGACGCACACGCCCGGTCGCGGAAAAAATTGCAGGACGGCAAGCGCGATTTGGTGGCCGGCTTCCTCCATCAATGCATCGGCAGATACGCCCTCGGCAAACGCCTTTTCCTCGAGGGCTTTCATTGCGGCGCAGGTAAGAATCATGTGCTGAATCGGCGCGAACCGGCGGTCATCCTATGCGGAGAAGCACACGCGTCACGACGGAATACGCAGCGCTTTCTCACCGGTACCGCGAGGCGATGGCGGATGCGATCGCCGCTGCAAGTCGCTGCCGGTAGGCAGAACTGGCGATGCGACGGCTCTCCTCTGAATTGGTCAGGAAGCCCAGTTCGCACAGCACTGCCGGCATCCGGGAATGGCGGAGGACGTACAGCCCACGCGAACGGACCCAGCGGTTCTCCGCGCCTGTGGACGAGAGGACCTTCTTGTGGATTGCGGTGGCGAGATCCAGGCTCTCCCGGCCGCTGGAATAGTAAGTCTCGATGCCGGACGCGTCCCGATTCGGCGCGCCGTTGAAGTGGATGCTGACGAAGACCGCCCTCGAGTTCCTGTTCGCAATCGCACACCGATCGGCGAGCGTCACAAAGTAATCTCCCCTGCGCGTGAGCACCGTCCGGAAGCCGGAATTCCGGAGCAGCGAATCGACCCGCTTCGCAACATCGAGAGCGTAACCTTTCTCCGGAACCCTCTGGCCGGGCATGCCGCCGCGATCGTGTCCACCGTGGCCGGCGTCGATGACCACGGTCGGTGCCGCGGTCAGCGCACACTGGAAAATGAACCACGCGGCGAGACCGCCGAGAAATCTGGTGCTGATGATTGCTTTGAACATCCGGATGAGTGAGAAAAAGTTCCCCTTGGCAGCGGCTGGTATTTTGGTAGCTTCGCAAGCCCTGAATGGTGGCTGTAGCTCAATGGTAGAGCTCCAGATTGTGGTTCTGGCTGTTGCGGGTTCGAGTCCCGTCAGCCACCCCAGGTTTTCATTTTGTATGTGGAACGAGGTTAGCATCCGCCGTGCCGATGCCCGGCGCGCTGCTACAACCATGCGGCCTCCGCGGCCTGCCCTGCGCAAATGCAAGGGAGCGGTGACAGAAACAGGCGCGCGGCGACATTGATTCTCATGCGATGATGATTGGTGGATTCGTGCAGCGCGCTGATACATGGACCGGAGATTAGAGTTCCAGAATGAACGCGACCAATTCGTTGAGGATGCCATTCCTGAGCAATTCGGCGGGCGGGCGCTCGACCTTGGTGACGCGCCGGAGCGCCTTCTCAATGGACTGATCCACCTCGTGATTCCCCGTGGGTTTCACGAGCGACAACGATTCGACCGTGCCATCGGCCGCGGCACGCAAGCGGACGTGCGCCTCCACATCGCGCCCGCTCCGGACGACCGTGAGCGGCTGTTCCCATTCGCGATGGAACTGCGCCTCGACTTTCTTGAAATAGCCGTTGAGCAGCGCGTTAGTGCCCCCTGCCGCACCGGGGCCGCCCTTGGTGCCGGAGTTGGTCGCATTGCCAGCGCCAGCGGGCGCATCGCCCGTTCCGGTTCCGCCCCCGCCCGGTTTCGCAGCGGAGTCGGTGATCTTCGGCGTTGCAGGCGTTGCGCCAGGACGCGGCGTCGCGAGCTTCGCGACGTTCACCACCGGCGTCGCTTTCTTAGCCGGGGTCGGAGCGGCACGGTTTGGTTTCGGATTCTGGGCGACGACCTTCGGACGCGGGGTCGGGGCCGGGGTTTCCTTTGAGCGTGGCTTTGGCGGCGGGGTCGGGGTCGGCTTCGGCGCTGGAGTCGGGGTCGCTTTTCTCTCCATCGGAATCACGGGCAGCTCTTCGGGAGTGGGAATCGGATCGGGCGGCAAAGCGGGCAGGACCTCCGGCAGTGTCTCGCGAGCTGCCTGCGGCGGAGTGACGGCCTCACTCTCAGTCGCAGGCAAAGGCGCGGCGGAACCCAGTTCTCCACCGCCGTCGAGCCACGTGATCTGTTCCGGCTCTCGCTGCTTGAAAAGATATCTGCCACCGATCCACACAACGGCAGCGACCAGCAAATGCACGCAGAGTACCATCACAAAGGTCCGCCCAAACGCGCCCTGACTCTCCCCCGGCAAACTCAGCGATTCGTTGACCATCGGCGTTCAGTCCCTGGGCGTCTGCACAAACCCGATCCGCTTCACGCCCGCACGTTTCACGGCGTCGAGCACTTCGGAAAACGTCTGCACCGGCAGATCGCGGTGCGGTCGGATCAGGACGCCGAGATCCGGCTGTGATTCGCGTGCGGCCACAAGTCGGGCGGCGAGCTGTTCGAGGCTGATGGGTTCGTTGTTCAAGGCAATCTGCTGATCGGCGCGGATTGAGACAGTCCTCACCGCGTCCATGTTCACCGCTTGTTTCGGCGCGTCGCCGGAGGGCAGCACCAGGTCCGTGCTGTTCTCCATCAACGGGGTGGTGATCATGAAGATGATCAGCAGCACGAACGCGAGATCGAGCAGCGGCGTCACGTTGAGTTCGCTCAGCGTGTGCAGTTGATGGCGTTCGGAAAAGCGGCGCATGGGCTCAGAGCAGGCGGCGGCGTTCGCCGTGGTCCACATACTTGTGTTCGACGGCACTGGAAAGCTCCGCGCCGAAATTATCCAGTTCGACGATCATCCCGCGCAGTGTCGTCACGAGCCAGTTGTAACCAAACATCGCCGGGATCGCCACCAGCAGCCCGGTCACCGTCGTGATCAGCGCCGCCGAGACTCCGGGTGCCATCGCGGCCAGGTTCGCCTTCCCGGCTGTGGCCACGTCGCTGAAAGTGTCCATCACGCCCCACACCGTGCCAAGCAAGCCCAGAAAGGGCGCGCCGCTTACCGCGGTCGAGAGCAACACCATTTGCGATTCGAGCTTCAGCGCAGTCTCACCCACGGCGCGTTCCATCGCTGTCTGCACCATTCGCATCTGCGCAGGGGAAATCTTCGGTGCCGTCTCGAGGCGCGCGGCAAAGGTCTCATCCACCTCCGCCGAGCCGAGCATCTGGAAGCTCAGCTCCCGACATCCCGCCTGATAAACTGCAAACACGGGCGCACCCGCGAAACGTGCCCCACTTTGATAGAGGCTCAACGGCTGACGGTCTGCGCGAAAAGCCTGTAGAAAATCCATGCGCCGCTCCCGTGCCTGCCGGAGCATGCGGAACTTCGTCACCATCACCGTCCACGACAGCACCGAGGCGAGAAAGAGCGCCGCGAGCACGGCCTTGCCCGGCAGTGTCGAGTTCTGCAATGCATAGATGAGCCCGCCTCCTCCTTCTGCCAGAAACTGCGTTGGAATGCTCACATGCAACATCGTGCGGCCCGTCGCTAACACAACCCGCCGCCGTCGGCAAACGCTGTGTCGTCTCGACAACGCTGTGTCGTCTCGGCCCTCCGCGCAGTAGCCTCTTGAACCAGGCGGACGGAAGGTCCTGATTCGATTGGTCCAGTCCTGTTGCCAGATGGCGGCGCAAGACTGCAAAAGTAGCGTAGCTCTCCCGAGCTGCGCGGGTGGATCCGCACGTGAAGCCTCGTGTTCCGCAGCTCTGGAGAGCTACGCTTCGGCACCCCGCCGCCTTCTGCATTCAGGCATTCCGTCTGAATGAATCGTACTACCCTCGCTCTTGCTCGGCTCTCAGAAGAGAAAACACCGGGAGCAAGAGAGGTCCGGTTTTTCAGCCGGCCAACTTGGAGTCATCGCCCGCGGTGCAAGCCGCCGGTCAGGGTGAAAACCGCGACGAGGATGCCGTAGATGACCGTGCCGATCACCGCGGCAATCATCACCATGACGATCGGCGGGATGAGCGTGCTCACGACCTTCACCTGCTTGTCCAGCTCGCGCTCATAGACGTCGGCGATCAGATTCATCGTGTCGGAGAATTTTCCGGTCTGCTCGCCCACGCTCATCATGTCCACGAACATCTCCGGAAAGATCGCCTGGCTCGCGAGCGCGCCGGAAAGCGTGGCGCCATCGACCACCGCAGCCCGGACATCTTCCATCCGCAGCCGGATGTATTCATTCCCGGCGATATCTTCCAACAACTCGAGCGCACGCAGCAGCGTGACCCCGTTTTCCGTAAGCGTGCCGAGCGTGCGGGCAAACTGCGCGTAGAGCCGATAACGCGGGATGCGGCTGATGACTGGGACATTCCACTTGAATCTCCCCCAGGCGACCCGCCCGGCAGGCGTCGCGACAAATGCCCGGAACAGGACGAAACCACCGACCACCACACCAATGCCAAGCCACCAGTAGTGGCTGACCAGATTGTTCAAGCTGATGATGGCCTGCGTCGCCGCAGGCAGTTTGGCACCCGTGTCTTTGAAGAAGCCGACGAGCTGCGGCACCATGGTGTTCATGAAGACCAGGATGAGAATGATGCCGATGACCACGAGGACCGCCGGGTACATGAGCGCCTGCTGCACGCCATCGCGCAGGGCCTTCACTTCGCCGATGTGGATGGTGAGGCGACGCAGGATCGTCGGCAGCGCACCCGACGCCTCGCCGGCGGAAATCATGTTCACGAACAACGGCGAGAAGACGCGGGGAAAGTCCTTCATTGCCTGCGAGAGGCTGCGCCCATCCACGAGCGACTGGTGAAGGGAGCGGGAGATGGCCTGAAGCTTCGGGTGCTTGAGGCGCTTGACGAGCACGCCCAGCGATTCATCCAGTGTCATCCCCGCGCTGAGCAGGTGGGCAAGCTGCTCGGAGAAAAGATACTGCTGCGAGTGACTGAGTTTCATCCCGGCGCCCGCTCCACCGGGAGCCGCAGGCTTGCCCGCGATCACCTTGCCCGCCGAATCGTCGGCCTTCGCCGGTGCCGACTTTGCAGGCGAGGATTCCCTGCCGGTGGTCGGCTGGCCCTTCTGCTGGGCAGCGGGACGCCCCGTCACGATCACCAGCTTCGCACCCGCATCCGCGACCGGTTGAATGCGAATGGGGACGATGCGCTTCTGCTCGATCTGGGTCATCGCCGCCGCGCGATCATTGGCCGTCACGACGCCATCGACGAGTTGGCCCTCTGCATTGCGCGCTGTGTATCGGAAATCAGGCATGAATCGCTGCTTCCTGCTGTGCCCGGAAAAAACACAAAGGCAAGCCTGGAGGCTTGCCTTTGTGTGATCGAAATCGGGAAAAACGCCTTAACCCCGGCGGCGGCGGCGAGCACCCGCGGCCACCAAGGCCAGCATCGCACCCGTCGCGAACGTCGCAGGCTCCGGGACCGCGCTAATCTCTGACATCTTGTAGAGAGTCGCCCCTGCACCACCGGTAAAGTAACCCCCTCCGTCGGTCTGGGGTCCAAAGCTTCCAGCCAGAATACCTGTGGGATTTTGCGGAACCTGACTCAGATCATTTACCGCAGAACCAGGGCTCGGGCTGTCGGAAGGAAAAGTCCAAGCTGCATCAGCTGATTTGGTGAAGATTCCCCATTGAGTAGCTGCGGCAACTGTACCGGCGTTAAGAGCAAAGTAATAAATTTGTTTTCCGGCGAAACTAGTAGTGAGGTTCACTGAACTCTTCGTCCAAGCTGCAGCTAACCCGCCGTACCCGGTTCCAATCGAAACGGAATCGAAGGTCTGAAAGCTCCCCGACAGACTAATCTTGTTTCCCTCAGCCGCGGCACTGGCAATTTGTACGTCCGTCAGACCGGAAAAATACCCCAGCCGAACCGTGCCGGTATTCGCAGCCAGATTCCCGTTTTTGTCACCTAGGACATTGGAAGTTGCAGTGCCCCAATCAACGGTAGCGGCCGTAGCCGTGAATACCATCATTGAAGCTGACGCTATCGGTGCGAGAAGTGTTTTCATGGGAGAAAATGGTCGATACTGGATTACGGGAGCGAGATTCATGGATTCGCGAAAGGCTGCGGCATCACCCAATTAAAGGCGCCGGCTCCAGCGACTCGCTTCAAAAAGACTGACCTGCCTGATGCCAAGACAACACCGGACTGATCTGCATTCCCCCCGCCGCTCTTTCGCCAGCCAGTTCCAATAATCCCGCCAACATTCGAGTAGTAGTATGTGTCGTATCCACCGAGGGTAGCGTTATAAATTAAAATCAAATCGGCAGTGGTGGAACTCCCGGGCTTCACCCCCGACACGCCGTTCACATCTGAGTAAAGTCCGCTGCTATATTTCGGCGGATTTGCCCCCAAATCAGTCGTGCCCAACGTCATCACGCCCGCTGGATAGACATTTCCAATGAAATTTGGCCCTGCAAAGACGGTCGTGATGGTCTGCCCAAGTTTCACAGCACCCGGCAACGTAAAATTCAGGTCTGCCGACAGCAGACGTTTCACCACGAGCGCTTCGTCGATGGCAATCGGTGAATTTGACTGGTCGCCATTCCCTCCACCGCTCTTTCGCCAGCCATTTCCAATAATTCCACCGACGTTGGAATAATAAAAGGTATCGTATCCACCCGCCCCGCCGCCGAGATTCGGATTGTAGATCAGAATAACATCTGCAGTCGTAGAACTACCCGCGCCAAGGCCAGCGCTATTAGTCGCGCCAAACAGGGTGGCAAGCGACCAATTCGGACGAATCTTGAAGACCACATTGGTTCCCTCCACCCCTAGCGCGGTCAGATCGTCCGCCACAGTCAGGGTCTTGGGGGTTCCGCTGCAACTGACGACCTGACTCAGGAGGCCCTTCTTCGCACCGGAAAACACCTCCAGAAAATACCCAGGCTGGGGATTAGTCGCATAAAGATTGTCTGTCCAACCCGCAGTATTACACGCCAGCGTCGTTCCAGAAACAGTTTCCGCCGTATTCTGGTATGCGACTGGACGGGTCATCCCAAGACCCAAGAAAGTCACTTCTACGGACTTCGTGCCGCCAGTTCCTTTGATGTTCAGTTCGACGAGCCCGACGGGATCGGTGGTGGCCTCAGTCTGTTGCCCGACTACCGATGAGGTAGTCGCGGCGATAAAAAGCGAGAGTGCGGCTCCAATGCCACAGAATGTTGAGGGGGAGGTCTTCATGGGTCGTTATGGATTTAGGGCTGATTTTGTTGGGGGGAGGGTATCGAACACACACATTTCGCATCGAACGTGACTGTGATAAACATTGTTCAAAACGATGCAACCCTCTAACCTAAACCTGAATCGGGAGCAAATAGTTTTTCAAAAATTCTTTGTTACCCAGATCCTGTCAGAAGCAGCCAGTCGTTAGAACTCCAACCCATCTCGTATGAAGATGACAAGCGTGGTGTTTGAAGGCAGGCATGCTGTTCGACGTTACCTCGGTTTGGCAGGTTGATAGGCTGAGAAACGAAGATAGCTCCTATTTCGGAACCGCCATAGGCCAGACCGGAGTGGCCAAGGATCCTGTAATCAAATTTTCCAAGTGGAGCTAGGTTATTTGAAGGTTCGGAACCCACCGCCGGAAAAATCGAGTATCGAAGTTACGCTCTTGTCGTTTGATTAGAACGAAATTTTCCTCTTTATCAACCGGAGTGTTCCGGGTCTCGCTGATTTCGGACTATATACCCATTGCTATCAGAATTTTTTCCGAAGAGTCGTATTCCCGAATACCGTGGCATCAAGAACTGTTTGCCGTGCCCGGACACCCGAAACTGCTAGGAGTGTGTCGGACTTCCCCCTTGAATTATTGCCATTTCACTCGCGGTGAAAGATAGACGTTTAAAGTCTGAATTACTGTCAAAAAGATAACTAATGAGATCCAGTCAATTCAGTAAATCGTAAGCATGCGTAAGTCCGGCAGGCCCCTAGTTGAATAGAATGATTCCAAGTCAAAACAGGGGTCGCTAAGGCGAAGCCTTGGTATGCTAGAAAACTAGTTCCGATTCCGGCGACGGCGCGATGCCATTGTAATCAGACCGACGGCTGACAGTAAGAGCGAGGCAGGCTCGGGCACAATGTCCAACTTGTATGGTGAAGTACCGAAGTTTGCGTCAGGCGGCCCACCGAACGATCCGACAAGTAGTCCCGATGCGTCAGTCGGAACTTCACGAATATCTATGTTCGTCGATCCAGGAGTGGGCGAGTCACTCGGAATCACCCAATTCGGTGCAGTTGGATTTGTGAAAATACCCCACTGCATTGAGTTATCGACTGTACTACCATCAAACGCCCATATCGATAGCCGCCTCCCAGTGTATTGGTTAGGCAAAGTAAATGCATTCGCGCCCCAAACTCCATTGACGCCAGGATAGGCATCCCCAACACGCGCCGTTGCGATGACTTGGAAGTCATTGATTATCTCCTGGAAAGCTGCGGGGGTACCCGATTTACCTTGCGCAAATCTTGTGCTGACGCCTGATCCTGAAAGCGTGTTGAAGAATCCCAGTTGAAGCAGTGCGCGACTACTAGCGGGATTAGTCGTTCCATTCAACAATACTCCCGAAATAGTTGCGACGGAATTATTTTGATCCCCTGTCCACCCAACAGTGGCTGAGTGCACCGCAGTTATCATCCCCTGAACCAGGAACACGGTTATAATGAATTTTTGCATTTTTTTCTTATTTGATTTGAGGGCTGAAGTTTTATGGTCTCACGCGATCTATTGGAAGATTGTTTTTATGGAAGGTATAGTTGAGTGTCAGGACCGGAATCCCTATTGCTTTGGCTGGGATTTAATGGCAGATGCCGCCCGTCCGTCTCTCTGTTTGTATTTCAGGGCTTAGACTAGGGATTCGGGAACGGTTGGGGAATAGTCCAACTGAACGGACCACCGGAGTTCCGCTTGAGCACGATGGACTTCCCGCTATCCAGCGAAACACCAGCCTGATCAGCAGATCCGCCGCCTACCTTCCTCCAACCTATCCCCGGGAGACCACCACTGGAGTAGAAATACTGGTTATATCCACCCGCTCCACCACCCAAGGTTTGATCGTATATGAGGATCAGGTCCGCAGTGGCGGCAGTACCTGGCACAACGCCCGTAGCGTTACTTCCCGTATAGAGGTTGCTGTTTCCGAGCGTCAAAGAGCCTGAAGGATAAACATTGCCAATGAAGTTTGGCCCCGCGAGCACAGGACTGATCGTTTGACCAAGTTTCACAGCACCGGTCACAACAACAGCGAGATTGGCAACTTGTTTGCGCGTTACCACCAAGCCGTCATCAAGCCAAATTGCCGTATCTGCTTGGTTAGCGCTTCCTCCGCCGACTTTGCGCCAGCCAACACCAGGCAGTCCTCCGGTGGAATAGAAATATTGGTTGTAACCACCCGCCCCACCACCCAAAGTCGGATCGTAGATCGCGATAAGATCGCCACTGGCAGCGGTCCCTCCACCGAGACCGGCTTCGTTTGCCGACCCGAATAGACTCGCCAACGACCAGTTCTTTCTGAGTTTGAACGATACTCCATTCCCAACACCCATCGCTTGAAGATCATCAGCCACCGTAATGGTGTTTGCAGCGTCATTACAGGAAACGACCTGCGTCAACAAGCCCGCCTTCGCTCCAGTGGAAACTTCCAAGAAATATCCCGGCAGCGGAGTTGATGCGAACTGGTTGTCCGTCCAAGTTGCGTTAGCGCTTGTGATGACCGCACCAGCCACTGTGTCGGCGAACCCTTGGTAATCAATCGGACGGGTCATACTGAGACCCAAGAACGTAACAGCACTCGGAGAACCACCCGCAATGTTGAGCGTAATGAATCCCACTGGGTCGGTGGTCGCGGTCGTCTGACCGAACGAAGGCGTGACCGACAGCAGAACTGCTGCGGAGAGGCCGATAAGCTTGGAAGTTAGCGTTTTCATTTTTGTTTTGCGAGTTGTACCGAGGGGTTTCTGAGGCTTAGAGAGGAGTTTTGGTGACTGCTGTGCTCTCTTTTTAGTCGAACAGACGTGAACGCTGCAACATTTTTTTCCATAAAGTTTTGTTAATTCGCGGAACGATGGTTTCGCGTTCCGAGGATGCATCACGCGGAATCACTGTTGCGAATCAAGTGTTTCGTTCAACCGCGCGGGCCGCGGCGAGCCTGGTGAAGCGGGACAGCTCTCGAATGCAAGAGGTGCGCGGTACACAGCTCTCAGGGGGGGGGCTGAGGGGGCTGAATGCCGGCACGCGCATCGATTGTTTTGCGCCGATCGGTGACGCTGCCTCAATCCGTCTCGCTCGATTCAAACCGACCTCCGCTCTGCGGCGAAAACTGAATCAGCGCCCGCGACCCAAGGGGGAAGCACGGTGATGCACGAGAGAAGCGGTGGCGCGGGTAAGTGGAACGTGCAGCAAACGATTCGCCGCCATCTCGGGAGCGCGACCGGCGTCGAGTTTTGCCACGAAGCACCGTACGCCGCCGTTCAGGTCGCCTTGCGCGGATATTTTCTCCCGTCCGCTTTTCTCAGGCCGAGCAAGCCCCGCAGGAGGACGGCCCCGAGGACCAATCCGGCTCCAGCGAGGCTCCAGAGGCCGGGAGTTTCGCCTTTGAAAAGCAGGACCCAGAGCGGATTCAGCACTGGTTCGAGCAGCGGGATGAGGATGGCGTCGAGCGCCGTGACGTGCCGGATGGCGATACCGTAGAGGATGTAAGGCACGCCGAGTTGGAAGACTCCCAGCGCAAGCAGCACTCCCCACTCGGCTGCGGCTGGCATTTTCGCGAATCCGAACGGCAGGCCGATGATGGCGGTGGCGATATTGCCCAGCAGCAGGGCGGCTTCCGGTGAGCCGTTCCTTTCGCGGCGGAGGAAGATGACCATTACGGCCATGGCGAGTCCGCTGACGAGGCCCGCGGCGATTCCGGGCAGGCTGTTCGTGGCGAGTCCGTCGCGGCAGAGCAGTCCCACGCCGATGACGGCGACGCCGATGCCGACCCAGTCCATCGGCCGGGTGCGCTCGCCGAGCAGCCGCCAGCCCAGGATGGCCACATAGGCGGGTGCGGTGTATTGCAGAAAAACGGCGTTCGCCGCGGTGGTGAGATCGGTCGCAATGACGAAAGTGGAAACGGTGATGGCGTATGCTGCGGCGGCGATCCATTGGTTCCACGACCACGCGAACAGCGGGCGTCGCATCCAGCCGAAAATGACACCGGCGGCTATCGCGCTCCGCGCGCCGGCCTTCGCCATCGGATGCCAGTCCACGGACTTGAGCAGCACTCCACCGAGGCTCCAGAGGAGCGATGTGACCACGAGCAAGAGGACAGCCGTTCGGCGCGACATACAGGGCATCGAAGCGGAAAGCCGAAGCGCCGTCGAATATCCTTCTGCGGATGCGCGCCGCGGGAGGCCGCGCCTGTTCGTTGCGGAAAATGGGGGAAGGATCGCCCGCGAAATGCGTGAAGAAATGCGAATGCTGGAAGATGCAATGCGAACGGATGTTCATCCGCCGGGTGAATGCCGCTCCTCTGGGAAAAGAGTTCCTCTCGTGTCCTCTGGCGAAATTTTCGGCGTCTTCGATCACGGCTTCAGCAGCCTGTTGAATGACTTGGATGGCGCGGATGTGATTGGACGCGGATTGCACGGATCCCTCGGATATCGTTTCGGCAACCCCGCCTCCTCACGTCGTCGGCTACGATCATCGGCTCGAAGCGGCGCGGAGCGTCCGCATCGAGAGGGCGCTTTCAAAGCGCCCCTCCTTGGGCGCCCCACAAGAACGACGAAAGCATGTTCGTTGTTCGGCAGAGAAGTCCAAAGACCACGATTCTTCGACGGTCTGTTGCCTTCATTCTCGCAGCCTCTGCCGGACATCGACAGACCGGTCTGCGCGATCCGGGAACGAGCGCTGCGCACATTCGCCGCGGATTGATGCTTGCCGAACTATCGCATCCCGCTACGGTCCGCCGCCGTTTCCCTTCCCCGAACGCCTTCAGCCCATCCCCAAAAACCGAACGGGAACCATGCAGCCCATCCACACCTATAACGTCGTCCCAAAGCTGCCCGCGCAGCTCGAACCCCTCCGCAAAGTCGCGCTCAATCTGTGGTGGACGTGGGAGCCGACGGCGAGGGCGCTCTTCCGGCAGCTCGATCCGGACATCTGGCATTCGACGAATCACAACCCGGTCCGGCTGCTGCAACTCTGCCGACAGGCACGCCTGGAAGAGATGGCGGCGAACGATGACTTCCTGCGCGACATGAAGGCCGTCGTAAAAAAATTCGACGCCTACATGACCCGCACGGACACTTGGGGGAAGACGCGCAAGGATTCGCCGCTCATGGGTCCCGTGGCGTATTTCTCGGCGGAGTTCGGGTTTCACGAATCGTTCCCGAATTACTCGGGCGGTCTCGGCATTCTCTCCGGGGATCACTGCAAGTCGGCGAGCGATCTGGATCTGCCCTTCGTGGCGATTTCGCTGCTCTACCGGCACGGCTATTTCAAGCAGCAGATCAACAAGGAAGGCTGGCAGGAGAGCCTGGCGCTGAACCAGAATTTCTCCCACCTCGCGGTGCAGCCGGTGTACGACGCGGAGAAGAATCACCTCACCCTCGGCGTGAAGATCCTCGACCGCTGGGTGCGCGTGCGTGTGTGGCAACTGGCCGTGGGGCGGATCACTCTCTATCTGATGGACACGAGCGCTCCGGAGAACGCACCCGAGGATCGCGAGATCACCGCGCAGCTTTACGGCGGCGACCATGAGATGCGCATCAAGCAGGAGATCATCCTCGGCATCGGCGGCATCCACGCGCTGAACGCGATCGGCATCAAGCCGTCCGTCTATCACATGAATGAAGGCCACGCGGCGTTCATTTCGCTCGAACGGATCCGCCGCCGCGTGCAGGAGGACGGGCTGGATTTCTATGCGGCGCTTCAGGGGACAGCATCGGGCAATATTTTCACCACGCACACGCCGGTGCCCGCGGGCAACGACGCTTTCCCGCTGGATCTGATGCGGAAGTATTTCGGCGAGTATCCCAAGCTCGTCGGGATCGACTTCGACACCTTCGCCAGCTTCGGCCAGACGCGGAAGGATCCGACCGAGCCGTTCAGCATGACGATCCTCGCGCTGCGCACGAGCCGTCACGCGAATGGCGTATCGGCCCTGCATGGGCGCGTGTCGCAAGGACTGTGGAAAGATGTGTGGAGCGGCGTGCCCGAGGAGGAGGTGCCCATCACGAGTGTCACCAACGGCATTCACACGAAGACGTGGATGGCGCCGGACTTCATCAAGCTCTACGACAAGTATCTCCCCGGCTGGGAGGAGCATCTCACGGACAAGGATTTCTGGCGCCGAGTGCAGGACATTCCCGATGAGGAATTGTGGGAGGTTCACCAGCGCCAGAAACGCCGGACGCTCGAATTCATCCGCGAGCGCACCCGCATGCAATGGACGCGCATCGGTGACACGGCGGACAAGATCCGCTCCATCTCGCGGATGCTGAATCCCGAGGTGCTGACGATCGGTTTCGCGCGGCGCTTTGCGACCTACAAACGGGCGACGCTACTTTTCAGCGACCGGGAACGGCTCCACCGCCTGATGAATCACGTGGAGCAGCCGGTGCAGTTCGTCTTCGCCGGCAAGGCGCATCCCAAGGACGAGCCGGGCAAGCGGTTCATCCAGGACGTCTATCGCTTCAGCCGCATGCCGGAGTTCGAGGGGCGCATCGTCTTCGTCGAAGACTACGACCACTATGTGGGCCGGCGGCTTTACCAGGGCGTGGACCTGTGGCTGAACAATCCGCGCCGCCCGCTCGAGGCGAGCGGCACCAGCGGCATGAAGCTGCCACCGAGTGGCGGACTGAATCTGAGCGTGCTCGACGGCTGGTGGTGCGAAGCACACACAGGCAAGAATGGCTGGGCGATCGGGCCGGAGATTCCCGAGAGCACGATTCCGCCCGAGCCCAAGATGGAGGACGAGGTGGATGTGAACAGCCTCTTCCACGTGCTCGAAACGCAGATCCTCCCGCTCTATTACGCCAAGCCCGACGGTCGCCTGCCGCTCGCATGGATCAATCTCATGCGCGAGTCCATCCGCACGATCGTCCCGGTCTTCAACACGCACCGGATGGTGAAGGAATACGCCGAGCGCCTCTACGAACCCGCCGCATTTGCACATGCGGTCCTGACGGAGGACTCCTGCAAGAAGGCCATCGAACTCGCCCGCTGGAAGGACAAGATCCGCCGCGACTGGCAACACGTGAATCTGTCCGAAGTTCGCATCCACACCGGCGACGGGACCAACGTCACCGTCGGCGACGCAGTGGAAGTGAGCGTCCGCACTTCGCTCGGCCCGATCACGCCCGAGTTCGTCCGCGTGCAGGCACTCGTCGGCGAAGCGAACAATGGCAGCATCAGCCACCCGGCAACGATCGACCTCGCGCAAGTCGAGGATCTTGGAAAAGGTTCCTTCCGCTTCGCCGGCACGATCCCGGCGCGGGAAAGCGGCAGCTACGGTCTGAGCGTGCGCGTCATTCCCACGCATCCGCATTTGATCCAGGACCACGAGTTGCGCCTGATCACCTGGGGGAACTGACCGAAGCACGGGGCGCCGGCTGCGGATTGCAGCGCGGCACGATCCGCGCTTCCTTCTCCGCCGCTCATGAGGCCTACCGACAGACCGTTCGCCGCCATCGCCGGTCCCCGTCCGATCAAAAACCTGTATTGGACGCGGACGGCACCGTCACAGATAATGCTCCGCATGGTTCACCCAGAATTTGCACACCTCCCCGCGCGATCAGCGGCACGGGATGCTGCGTCTGCTTCAATCCGCACCACCCCATTTCCCCGGGCATGCTGAGCTGCTCCACCTGCTGGAATTCGGGCCGTCACACCGACGGTGCCACAATGATCCAGGAAATCCTCGACCTTGGTTTCCAGAACATCGAACTCGGCCATGGCATCCGGCTCACCCTCGTCGAAGGCATCCTGAAAATGTGGGAGGCGGGCAAGGTGAACATCACCTCGCTGCACAATTTCTGTCCCCTCCCCGCCGAGATCCCGCGGGCCTCGCCCGACTGCTACCAGCTCAGCTCGCACCTCGACGGCGAGCGCGAGCGCGCCGTCCGCCACAGCTACAAGACGATCGACTTTGCCAAGCGGCTCGGCGCGAAATTCGTCGTGATGCACCTCGGCTCTGTGCCCATCGACGACTATACGGGAAAATTGGTCCAGCTCGCCGAAGCCGGGCTGCACAACTCCAGGCAGTTCGTGGACATGAGGATCGAGGCCCTCCGCAAGCGCGAGGCCAAGCAGGACAAGCCCTTCTTTCGCATGATCGACTGCCTCCGCCAGGTCGTGGACTACGCCGGCGAACGCGGCATTCAGCTCGGCATCGAGAGCCGGCACAGCTTCGAGGAAATCCCCAGCGAACGCGAAATGCTCGACGTCCTCGCGCGCATGAATCCCGAAGTCGTCGGCTACTGGCACGACTTCGGCCACGTCCAGGTAAAGCACAACATCGGCTTCCTCGATCACTTCGACTGGCTCGCGCGCGCCTCACCGCGGCTCCTCGGCTGCCATCTCCATGACACCAAATGGCCGGGCCGCGACCACATGGCGCCCTTCATGGGCAGTGTCGAGTATGACCGGCTCATCCCCCTGCTCCCGAAGAACACGCTCTACGTTTTCGAAATGAGCCCGCGCCGCACCGTGGAGGAAATCACCACCTCGCTCGCCAAGTGGAAGGCAAAGTTCGGGGAGTGATCTCCCGTGATGAAGAAACTCTTCCTGGCACTCGTCCAGCTCGCGCTGGCCGCCCTGCTCCTCTGGTGGGTATTCCACGACCCCTCCAAGCGGCAGGCCCTGCACGACGCCCTCCTGCAGGCTGACTGGTGGTGGCTCGCAGCCGGCGTCGGCGCGTACGGCCTTTTCGAAATCCTCGCCGGCATCCGCTGGCAGATCCTGCTTCGCGTCCAGGGCGTCCACCTCTCCTGGTCACGGCTCTACGGCCTGGTGATGGTCGGCCTTTTCTTCAGCCTCTTCATCCCCGGCGGGACCGGTGGCGACATCATCAAGGGCTACTACCTGCTCAAGGAAGCGCCCGTCGGCCGCAAGACCTCCGCCGCGCTCAGCATCGCCATGGACCGGCTGCTCGGTCTCCTCGGCGTGGCGATCCTCGCCGGCACCATCACCGCCCTCCGCTGGGACTGGCTCACGCAGACGCCGCTCACCACAAACTGCGTTTACACCGCGCTCGCCGTCCTCGGCGTCAGCGTCCTCGGGATCTTCCTCGCCGGGATCATTTCCGGCATGCGCCTCGTCCACGCGCTCCCGGAGAAACTCCCTGGACGGAATTTCCTCGCCACCATCTCCGGCGCCTACGCGCTCTACGGGCGCGCATGGTTCCCCACCATCTGCGCGATCCTGCTTTCCATCCTCGGCCACGCCGCCCACTACACCACCTTCTGCTGCGCGGCCAAGGCGATCGAGGATTCCGGCCCGCGAAAACCCACTGCGGTCGAAATGTACTCCGCCCTGCCCGTCATCGAAACCGTCGCCGCGCTGCCCATCACACCCGGCGGCCTCGGCACGCGCGAAAAACTCTTCGACGAAATGCTCACCCCACTCGCCGAACTCGATGAAGGCGTCGCCCCGGCCATCTCCGTCCTCGGCTACCTCTGCATCGCCTTCTGGGGCGTCGTCGGCGGAATCTGCTACATGTTCTACCGCCCGAGCGCCACGGAACGCCGCGCCATGCGCGCGGAGAGCGAGGCGCAGTTGAAGGGAACCCACCTCGGCCGATGAGCCGCCCGCGCAAGCGGGCTCCGCTCCCCCGCCCTTTCGTCACGGCAAACTTCGCCATCACCGCCGACGGCCGCATCAGCACGCGCAATCTCACCCCGGCCAGCTTCTCCTCGCCGCGCGACAAACGCCGCCTCCTCGAAATCCGCGCCGCCTGCGACGCCATCCTCGTCGGCGCACGCACGCTCGCCGCCGACACCATGACTCTCGGCGTCCCCGCCGAACTCCGGAAAAAGAATCGCCGCACCGGTCCGCCACTGCGCGTCGTGCTCAGCAACAGCGGCCGCATCGATCCCGCGCTGCGGATCTTCCAGAAGCCCGGTGCGCCCATCGTCATCTTCAGCACCCGTCGCATGCCCGCATCCACCCGCGCCTGGCTCTCGGAAAAAGCGGACCTCTTTCTCCACGAAACCGCGGCCGTGAACCTCCCGCTCGCGCTCGCCACCCTCCGCGCCGACTACGGCATCAAACGGCTCGTCTGCGAAGGCGGCGGCACACTTCTGCGTTCCTTCGCCGCCGGCGATCTGCTCGACGAACTTCACCTCACACTCTGCCCCCGCATCTTCGGCGGACGCGCCGCGCCCACGCTCACCGGCCTGCCCGGATCGTTCCTCCCGGCATCCGTCGCACTGCGCCTCGTCGAGATGCTCCCCATCGGCGACGAATGCTTCACGCGCTGGCGCGTCATCCGTCGCGACGCGCCGCCAACCTCGCGTGCCCGCCGCCACCAACCTCCGGTCGCTGCCGCGGCTACTGCCCGTGGACCGGCGCGAGATACTCGTGCGCCGCATGCATCTCGTAAGCCAGCGCCGCGATGAGCCCGAAATACATCAGCGCCATCTTCACCCTCTGCGCGGGCGTGATCGTGTAAAAGTCCACCTCCTCCGCCGTGCGTTTGCGGAACAGCGACAGCAACCGCGGCACCGACATCACCAGCAGCAGCCAGATGATGATGCTCGGCCGCGTCACCGCAAACCACAGCATGATCGCGAAACCCACCAGCCACATCCACGGCGACAGCGCCTGCGCCACATGCCCGCCATCGAGCTGGCCGACGGGCGTCAGATTGAAAAGATTCAGCCAATACCCGCTCCACGCCAGCGCCACCAGCAGCGGCGTGTCCATCGCCATCCCCACCGCGTGGCAAATCGCCGCGCCCGCCGAGCCATACAGCGGCCCACCGATGCCGATCTCCGCCTCCTCGTACGCATTCTTCATCCGCCCCTTCAGCGCGATGAATGCGCCCATGAACGGAATGAACATCGGCGCACTCGCCGGCACGCCGAACTTCCGCGCCGCCACCACATGACCCATCTCATGGACGAAGATCAGCAGCACAAAGCCGAGCGCAAACTTCCAGCCCCACAACATCGCGTAGGCACCGATGCTCAGCAGCATCGTGCCGCCCGTCTTCGCGATCACCGGCAGAAACTTCATCACCGGCAGGATCAGGAATTTCAGCTTTGCCCCAAACTTCAGCAACAGCACGCCGATCACCACGAGCGGGCCGAGCGCCTTCTTCCACGCGCCCTCGCGCTTCGGCGGCGGCACGCGCAACGGGGCTGGCTGCGGTCTCGGCGAGTCGTCGGGATTGTCCACGTTGATCAATGCATCTCCACCGCGCAGGAGCCGAGGCCGCCGCGGTAATAGTTGAACTGCACGTTCAAGTGCTCCGCCAGGAGCGACATCGGCACGCAGGGATCGGCGATGCCTTTGGAAATCATGAATGCCGTGAGCCGCTGGCCGAACGGATTGTCGTGGCTGCCGGCCTGCCAGATCGAAACTTTCTCCGCCTTCCATGTCTCGTCCGGGCCGACGGTGATCGCCATCGTCGGCACCATCGAGATGTTGCCGCCGCCGCTCGTGCGCGCGTTCTGCGCGATGGTGAGCGGATGCAGTTCGACGACGCGCGTGGTGAGCTTGCGGTAGTCCTCGACCTTCGGCGCGGCGGTCTTGAATTTGCCACGGCGCGGCAGCGGGTCGTTGAACGCCCAGTGCTTCACATCGCCCTGCCCGCCCTGCATCACCGCGCACCGCACGCCGGCATCCCAGCTCGCGCGATAGGCGCGCGTGTCGGCCTTTGGAAAATGGAGATTCGCGTCGGCCATGCGCTGCTTCTTCGCGATGCGGTTGAAGAGCATCTCGCGGTCAGCCTTCTCGAAGGAAAGCGGATGCGTGACCGGCACCTCCGTGCCAGTCGCCGGATCGAACCATTCATCCATCCCCCAGAAGTGCCCGCTGCGGATGTCGAGCCCGAGTTCATTCACCAGCCGGGCCACGAGCGGGAGCTGCTCCGTCGGGCCGATGGGGCCGCAGATGCCCACGGGGCTGTCGTCCGTGCTCTGCTTCCACGCGTCGATGTATTCGAGCGCCTCGGCGAGATAGAAATCCTCCAGCGTGTCATACATCACCACGCGGAATCCGGGGCGGGTGAGCTTCTCGATGTCGCGCGGCGTGAGGCGGGCGACTTCATCGACGAGGTCCTTCGGCAGACAGGTGTAGTCCCACCAATCGGTGGAGATGCTGGAGGTGCGGAGTTTCATGGCGTGAGCGAACCCGGTTCGCGGGGGGGAAGGCAAGTGCTCAGTTCTCAGTGCGCAATCCTCAGTGGAAGCGGGCCGATCTGAAAACCGGACACTGGGCACTGGGCACTGGGCACTGGCAACTGCGCCTCTCTCAGCTCGCGTAGAACTTCTTCGCGAGCCAGCCATGTACCGGCACGCACGCCAGCAACACGAGCGCGGCGATCAGGCTTGCGGGCGTCTTGCGCAGCGGTGTCGGCACGCTCGGCAGAACACAGAGCGCAGCCTGCATCACAGGCAGGATGCGGATGAATCCGCCGATGCGCGGCGGGAGCGGCGCGGGAGGCACGCGCATCAACTCGGCGGTGTTCAACCCGCAAAGGATGATCGCGACGAGCCACAAGGCGGGCGATGGATCGCGCAGGAGGGTGTCGGTGACCTGTTTCAGCAGGATGAAGCCGACAAGAAGCGAGCCGAGCGGCAGGATCCGCGGCAGCCGCGGGTAATCGGGCCGCGTCTCAAAGCGTGCAAGGTTCGTGACTGCCGCGATGTACAACACCAGCAGCAGCGCTGCGCCGACAGCGACGAAAAACGTGAAGCTGCGATGCCCTCCGGCGAGTGCGAGCACCGTATGCACCGAGAGAGCCACCGGTTCGAAGAACGCGAAATGCAGCGCGCCGCCGAGCATTGCCGAGTCGGGTGCGAGCCCGGCGGCGGCGCCCACGAGCAGGCTCATTCCGCGGCACAGACCCATGTTCACCGCGCCGACGACGGGGATTTTTTTGGTGAGGAAATTGTAGAGCACCACGCCGAGGAGGACGCCGAGCCCCATCAGCACTGTCGCCGGCCCGCTCATGAAGCACATGCCGAGTCCGAAGATGACGAGGTTGCCGGTGACGATCCACGCCGCCGCGCGCGGGATCGCGCCACTCGGCAGCGGGCGCTTCGGGCGGTCGCGCTGGTCTTCCTTGAAGTCTGCGAGGTCATTCATCGCCAGTCCTGCCGCGTAGAGAAACAGGCTCGCGAGGATGGCGTACACCACGCGCGCATCGAGCCGTCCGCCGGTGGCGATGAGGAACCCCGCGAGCGGATCGCCCGGCACGGTGAAGAGGTTCGGAACGCGGAAGAGTTGCAGCCAGGCTTTCATTCGGAGCTACGGATTACGGGGCTCACGCAAAGACGCCAAGGCGCAAAGCCAAGGCTGACGC
>Ga0105048_10002764_pt1 | contig 28608 bp, 23 predicted proteins | sample MAT05_FD_78382 | JGI IMG/M metagenome (GOLD analysis project Ga0105048, IMG submission 78382) | Freshwater microbial communities from Lake Fryxell liftoff mats and glacier meltwater in Antarctica - MAT-05 | ecosystem: Environmental > Aquatic > Freshwater > Ice > Liftoff microbial mat | place...
AGCCATCGGCTACGAATGTTTGCCGGGCCAAATGGTTCGGGTAAAAGCACTATCAAAGCTGCCGTTGAGCGGTGGTTTCTAAATCGAAAGCGTCTGATAAGCGGTTCTTAACAAACTATAAACCCCACTTACTGGTGGGGTTTTGTTTTCCCCACACCACAAAAGGCTGTATCTTTGAGCCTTCGAATCACACATACAGAATGACTGCTGGTCAACGAAAAGCACTCCGCATCACCGGCTGGGCCTTATTGGGATTGTTTCTGCTCGGCGCTATTGGTGCGGGCTATGCCTATACTAAACGCGAAGAACTCCTCCGGGTAGCCCTCGACAGAGGCACAAAAAAAGCCAAACGAGATTATAAACTCGACCTCAAAATCGGATCAGCCAGGTTTACGGGCCTTAGCTCGGTGGCCTTCGCCGACGTATCTATTGTACCCGAAGAACGGGATAGCCTTGTCCGCCTGAACCGCGTGGAAGTGGGCATCCGGTTATGGCCTATGTTGCTGGGACAAATTGCGCTGTCGGATCTGACCCTCGAAAACGGCATGGTGCAGGTGGTTCGGCGCGACTCGCTGACCAATATTGACTTTATTCTACGGCGCAAAAAACGCGATTCAACATCCTCCGAAACTCGACGCGTAAACCTCGCCGATGTAGCCGAAAACCTGATCGATGAACTGCTCTCCAAAATCCCCAACAACCTTAATGTAAAAAATTTAGACATTCGCTTTGTCGACAGCCGTAAAGATACGACCCAACGATTGTCGCTATTTACCGAGCAGGCTATCATCGACGATCAGGATGTTTCGTCAACACTCCGGCTCAACGGCAACGAAGCCACCTGGCACCTATCCGGCACCGCCGACCCTGCCGACCGCGAATATGATCTGGCGCTTTATGCTGATGGTAAACCATTGGAGTTGAAGTATTTAGAAACTCGCTATAAGCTCAAACTACAAGCTGATACCCTCCGTGCCGAACTGAAAGATGTAGACCGCTCCGGGGGGGAGTTTCGGCTCGAAGGAGCCGGGTCGGTGCGAAATTTGCGCATTAACCACCCCGCCATTGCCCGCACCGACGTGCTGGTTGACAAGGCCGCCATGGATGCGAACGTGTTTGTGGGCGAGAACTATGTGGGCATCGACAGTTCGTCGGTGGTGTATTTGGGCGAAGTTAGCGCGAGGCCGTTTGTTAAATATACGCTGTCCGAAACGTCGACCCGGACCGCGAAGCTGTATGAAGTGCAGCTTCACAGCGATATGATGAATGCGCAGGCCCTGTTCAATTCGTTTCCACAGGGTTTGTTCGAGTCGCTGGAGGGCATGCAGGTATCCGGCCAACTGAAATACGATCTGGCGTTTCAGTTAGACGAAGCCCTACCCGACTCGGTGAAGTTCAATTCGGGCTTAACGCCGGAGAACTTCAAGATTCTGCGCATGGGCCGGGTTGATCTGGGAAAGATGAACAACTCGTTTGTGTTTACACCCTACGAAAAAGAGAAGCCCGTCCGTGATATTATTGTTGGCCCCGAAAATCCCGACTTTACCCCCCTATCGGCCATTGCGCCCGACCTCCGCAATGCAGTGTTAACCTCCGAAGATTACTCGTTTATGACCCATAATGGCTTCAACGAGAAAGCGTTCCGGGTGTCGATTGCCACTAATTTCAAAGAGAAAAAATTTAAGCGGGGAGCCAGTACGATTTCGATGCAGCTGGTCAAAAACGTGTATCTGAACCGTAACAAAACCCTGTCGCGAAAGGTCGAGGAAATTCTGATTGTGTGGCTCATCGAAAACGGTCGGCTTGTACCAAAAGACAGGATGTACGAGGCCTACCTGAACTTGATTGAGTGGGGCCGCAATATCTACGGCATCGGCGAGGCTGCCCGGTATTATTTTGGCAAAACACCCGCCGAGCTTAACCTAGGCGAAAGTATATTTCTGGCCTTTGTGATTCCCAGCCCCAAACGAGCAATTGACTGGTTCAACCCCGATGGCTCGTTGCAAACCCGCAATGTGCGCGGCTACTTCCGCATTATTGGCCGAATTATGGCCCGGCGCGGCCTCACCGAACCGGACAGTGGCGCTTACGGGTTCTACAACGTGCGACTTCGCGAGGGTCTGCGTCAGCAGGTAGCCCCAGTTGACAGCATGCAGACCGACAGTCTGATGATTGACAATGAAGAAGAAGGGGGCGGCATCGACGACTTCTTCAAGCGGCTTTTCAACGGTAACCGCGACAAAGACAAGAATGATGACGAAACGGTCCAACCTCAGTCTGACAAGGCAGGAAAAGCTGGGAACAGCCCCGCTATCACCGCTCCGGGCGATACCATAAAAACCCGCAAACAGCTCCGGCAGGAACGGCGCGACCGCAAACGACGCGAACGTGAAGAACAGGACAAACAGGCTGAGGGTTTGTTGAATTAAGGGAAGTGGATTTTGTTCATGACCTGGCACACGAGCAAAATGGTTATATTTGTCGAAAGCCATTTTTGATGTATGCAAGCTGCCGAGCTAAAAATACATGTCGTCAAAGAAATTGCTGAACTTCCAGACGAGCAGTTTATGCAAGTGTATGATGAACTTATAAAGGTTTTGCACCCAACTGAACGGAAGCCCCAGTTTGGTAGTGCAAAAGGCCTTATCACGTTTATGGCAACCGACGTCGACGCTCCATTAGATGATTTTAACGAGTATATGCCATGAAGTTGCTACTGGATACACACACCCTAATCTGGTATCTGGCAGGTGACCCTCAACTCAGTGAAACGTGCCGAAGGCATATTGAAGACCCAGCGAATACAAATTTCGTTAGTATGGCTTCATTCTGGGAAATTGCAATTAAACTCAGTGTTATCTCGGTAAGTTAGAATTGGCCGTTCCATTTGAGCAATTGAGCCAGCTAGTTTGGCAAAACAATATCAGCATTTTGCCAATCCAGGTTGATCACACTACAGTTGTCCGCTCGTCACCTTTTTATCATAAAGATCCGTTTGATCGACCAGTCATTGCTCAAGCGATGGTCGAAGACATGATTGTGCTAAGTCGCGATGGACATTTTGCTCCTTATCCCGTTCAGGTGGTTTGGTAATTCTTTCTTTGATATACCGAGTAGTACAAGCACTAGTCAATCTCTTCATGCTCCCTAACACCTGGTGGTTCTTTGCTTTACTTTCAGCCGTTTTTGCGGCTCTGACGGCTGTTTTGGCCAAAATTGGCATCAAAAACGTCGATTCTGACTTGGCTACAGCCATCCGTACAATCGTGATTCTGGTGGTTGCCTGGAGCATTGCGCTGGCGCGCGGGGCTACAGTCGGCTTACCAATGCTGTCAGGGAAAACATACCTGTTTCTGGGTTTATCGGGGTTGGCAACTGGCCTATCGTGGCTGTGCTATTTCCGGGCGCTTCAACTCGGCACTGTCACTCAGGTCGCACCGGTCGACAAACTCAGCGTGGCTTTGGCCATTGTGCTGGCAGTTGTTTTTCTGGGCGAAACGCTCACGCTCAAAACATCCCTCGGGGCTGGGCTGATTATTGCCGGAACACTGGTATTGATCTGGTAGTTGGGGACTGGATAATTTGGGTAACTGGAGTAATTAAAATAACTGGGTAATTTGGTTAAGTACGGTAACTGAGTATTTACCCAATTACCTTAGTTACCCAGTTACCAACCCCTAATCAGGAATAAACGTGAACTCCGGGAAGCCGTAAAGTTCAGCTTTTACATTAGTCGTAGCATCAGGAAATAGAGCTGTAGCCGTGCCTCGGTAGCAGGCGTTATACACCAGAATACTGCCTTTGGTGAAGGGCATAAACTCGCTTCCCCCCGTTTTGTAGGCATATCCGTATTTTTTATTGGTGCCTCCCGACTGACTATTGATGCTGATAACGTATTTTTTGTTTGCCGTCAACGCCAGCGATTCTAAGGCATCGAGTGTCAGCTTGTCGGGCGCGGTTTGCTCAATAGATTTCTGACGAAGTACCTGTTTGGAGTCAAAATCCCAGACAATAACGCGATAGGTCCCCGGCTCCGGCATTTTGCTGCCAACCTGGGTTAGTTTACCCGCCACCGACGAGCTAAATACCACGCCCAATTCCCAGGGACCCGAGGTACGAACACCCGGCACAATGGTATTTTCGGCACTCATAAAATTAGTCAATGTATTCTCGGCTGGTTTGGCATCGTCGCCTTTCTGGCAACCCATCAGAATGGCTACACACAGCAGCAACATTATTCCGCTGAAGATTAAAGATTTCATGATTCGGTTAAATTAATGATCTGAACCCTTAGTCGGCGGGTAATTTTACAGGGAAACAAATAGGTTCAACCATTGATTAAACGGTAAATGAACAACCGTACGTTGAATTACCTTATTCATCATACATTATCTATCGGATGCAGGATGTAGTCATTATTGGCGGAGGATTAGCGGGCTTGGTCAGCAGCCTCGAACTGGCGCGGGAGGGTTTCAGCGTGACGCTCGTGGAGCGCAAAACTTACCCGTTTCATAAGGTCTGCGGAGAATACGTATCGAACGAAGTCCGACCCTATATTGCTTCTCTCGGGGTTGATCTGGAAGCGCTCGGTGCGGCCACTATTACTCAATTTCAACTATCGTCGCCGTCGGGTCGGACACTCGCATCGGCGCTTGACCTGGGAGGATTCGGAATAAGCCGCTACACGCTCGACTATGAACTATATACCCTTGGTCTGGCTGCCAGGGTACAGTTTATACTGGGGCAACAGGTTGATTCAGTTGAGCTTGCCAAATCCGACACGTTCACTGTCACCCTCAGCAATGGGCACGTTTTATCATCACGGCTTGTGATTGGAGCCTTCGGCAAACGCTCTAAACTCGACAAAACTCTCAACCGGGCGTTTATGAATCAGGGCGATTTGGCGAACCGATCACCCTACATTGGCGTGAAGTATCATGTGGCTCCCGGCCCGCTGTCGCAATCATTCCCCAATGACCTGATTGCATTGCATAATTTCAAAGATGGGTATTGTGGCATGTCGGCGATTGAGGATGGCAAGTATTGTTTTTGTTACCTTACGACCCGCAACAATCTCCGTCAGTTTGGCAATATTCCCGATATGGAGCAGGCCATTCTCTGGCAAAACCCGCACCTAAGCCATGTTTTCGAGACATATAGGTTCCTGTATGACAAGCCAGAAGTCATCAACGAAATATCCTTTGCACCGAAGCGGGCCGTTGAAAACCATATCCTGATGGCGGGTGACTCGGCCGGACTAATTACGCCCCTTTGTGGCAACGGCATGGCGATGGCTATTCACGGGGCCAAAGTAGTGAGTGAGCTGGCTACCCGTTTTCTGCAAAACGAACTAAGCCGCTTGCAATTGGAACAACTTTACGAAACACGCTGGAAAGCACTTTTTGCCCGCCGGTTATGGGTAGGTCGCACTGTTCAGCGGCTCTTTGGCGATGAGTGGCTGTCTGAATTGGCGGTATCCGCTTTTGGATTATATAAACCGGCTTTGCGGGGTGTAATGCGGCAAACTCACGGAGAAGTCGTAGCAATCAGTCGGCCCGTTTTAAAGTAAACAGTGTCCCAAAAAAGACATTTTCCCATCAGTTTCGTTTATAAAATATTGAAAACTCAGCAAAAGTTTCGGTGTAGATGACTAACCATCTGATTAACATCGTCTTGTGTTAAATTGTGCTCCTTGATGAACGCTTGAGCCAATTGATAATTCGCCAAAATTGTTAACCCTTCCAAGTAAAAATGAAGCGTTACTTTGCCTTTGCTGAGAGCCAACTGACAAATTAAGCCCACGCCAGTATCAGCAACCAATTCCTGCTGATGCTCGTAAAAGTACCCTCCCACATAAAAACACAAACTCAAAATATTTTGAATCGCCATGAAATCACGGACGCGAAACTCTTCCGCGACGGCGACCCGGCCAGCCTAACTTCTCTTTGAGAAATTTAAACACGCCCGCATCGGCGGTCCGACTCTATCTTAGAACGGCGTAAGTACGACTGATAAACCGAAAAAACAGTCTTGAAATCAGGCAATAAACGATTGGTTATCAGTAGTATTGGATCTTTGAAGATGGATTTGCCCAATCGATCAAAGACACTCACACGAAGCACTTGATAGCACCGATTAGTCAAGTGCAAAACCGTTACATGGATGACCAAACGGGCTTGCTCATAAACGTATTGTTTCCAAATAAACTTGGTCAATACTTCATCATACGTATGGGCTAATTGAGCCTGCTGAAGTTTGACGGCTCTGGCTTTGCCCGACTCGGTTTGAGTCGATTCATCGGAATTTCGATTAGCCTTTAGCCGAATAATGAAGTGGCTTTGTAAGTCGTCAATATGCTCAAAAACCGATTCGTCGTCATGGCCCCGATCCAACAAGTGGCTAACCTGCACGCCCGGAAAGGCTGCTTTTAACGCTCGGTCGGTCTTGGTAAGTTGAGTCAGTACAATTTCTGAGCCACAGAAGCCCGCCCCAACGGTTTGGTTATAATGTGGGTCGGCGGTAGAGTAAGATGTGCTGGCCAGCAAGCGAATTTGTTTATCGACATCGCTCAGCACGATAGAGTTAAAGCCGGGCCGCCGATGTGGTTTTTTAGCCCTTGAAAATCAATACCAAGTTTACCACCCACGCTGGCGTCAACCTGCGCTAAGAGCGTTGTTGGAAGTTCGGCAAAGGCAATGCCGCGTTTGTAGGTGGCGGCACAAAACCGCCCATATCGCCAATAACACCCCCATCAAGGTTCAACACCAGGGCGCATGCCGGTCGAAGTTAGCATGGGTGAGAGCGTCCCATATGGTTTGGCAGGTAGCCAGATGTTTTTGTTCCTCGCCCGCCCGGATACGAATAAGCGAGTGCTTTGGCAACAGCGCTTTTACGGCAGGATAACAGTGTCGGTAGGTATGATTGTCGACCAGAACAGCGATTACCGAAGGATTAATCTGGTCAATAAAGGCAGGGAGGCTCTGCTCGAGGGGGGCTGTGAGTACGGAGGACATAGCCGTAAAGATAGAAAAAAGGAAGGAGGAGAGCAGGAATGAGATTGAGTTCTTCTCCCTCTTCCCTTTTCTGATCTCCTCCGTTCCTGCCTCCTTATTATTATTCCTGCTTACGAAATCACTTTCAGTCCCTCAGCAAATGCCTGCATCTGGGCCATTGTACCCAGGCTGACCCGGCACCAGTACTGGCCGTCGAATTTCCACTGGCGAATACTAACGCCGTTCTCCATCATTTTCGAAACAAAATCATCACCCTTCATACGAATTGGGAACATTACGAAGTTGGCATCCGAAGGCAGTGGTTCGTAGCCGTTCTCTTTGAGTACCTTGGCTAAGTATGCTTTCGACTCGGCTGTTTTACCCAGCGACCATTTAATAAATTCCTTGTCGGGCATGCTCGTGAGGGCGGCACGCACCGATGTCATGCTCACACCCTGACCATTGGGCGAGAAAGGTGCAATCTGAGCAATCAGTTCTGGTTTAGCCAAGAGGTAACCAATCCGCAGCCCGGCAAATCCGTGAACTTTTGAGAATGTCCGGCTGATAATTACATTTTTGCCTTTCCGAACCATGTCAACCATCGACGCTCCTTTTGGATCAGCAACATAGTCGATATAGGCCTCGTCGATAAATACCGGCGTTTTCTCCGCAGTAGCCTCAATGAAACTCCGCAGCTTGTCCGGGTCGGTCAGAATGGCGGTGGGATTATTGGGGTTACAGAGATAAACCAAACTGGTTTTACCCGTGATACGGTCGCTTAATTTTTGCAGATTCTGGTCGTAGCCGTCGGCCGCCACCAACGGTACGCGTTCAGCAACCATTCCGTGTTTGATGGCTGCACGAGGCAACGCTTCAAACGTGGGATCGGGGAACACAAGGTTATTACCAGCAGGGGTTTTATACGCATAGTACATAGCCGTAGCGTTGAGCAACTCACTCGAGCCAGCACCCAGCAGCACGCACTCTTCGGGAACACCCTCTTCCTCGGCTACCATTTTCTTAAACTGCCGACTGTATTCCATCGCATAGAGATAGCCTTCTGGGGCAACCTCATTGATGGTCTTAATCACCTTCGGCGATGGCCCATACGGGTTTTCGTTGGCCGATAGCCGCGCCTTGAGCATCGGTTTGGGAGCGGCTGGAATCAAAGCCGGACCAGCATCATCGAGCCAGGGCTCGCACGATCCGGCAAATGCATTGGTAACGGGCATCCCGGCTAGTCCGAGTCCCGAAATAAGACCGGCCCGTAGCCAATCACGACGGTTGATTTGTGACATGAGTTTGGACTCTAATTAATCCCTTGAATACGTGATAAACGACTGAATGCTTGTGCTTTATGCGTTCCCGCCCAGGTTAAAAGTACGGTATTTCCCGATTTTGGTGCTGCTACACCCAGCTCGGCCCAGGTTTTGGTAAGGCTCGCCCGGCCTTTTGCGTCGGTCGTTAGATTACCGATGGCTGTTCCGTTGCGTAGGGTCAATTTCAACGCTAGACCCGTTACCGGAAGCGAATCGATACCAACTTTATTATCCAGAATTCCGTCTTTGTTGAGCTCCATTATGCGAACACTCATGGTAACAGATCCGGTTACTTTTTGGGATACTACTGGTTCGGAAGTGAGCCCTCCACCGTTGCCGGTGGCGTTCTCAAACAGAATTAGCACCGGTGCTACTACCCGGTCGATAAATGGATCGTCAACTTTTTGACAAGCTGACATTCCGATTGAGAAGCTGATCAGACCAGCGATCAAATTTACAACCTGTTTTTGGCCTTTTGACAAATAGTTTGCCAAAAACGACTGTTTTTTAAACCAATTTTCTTTCATGTGACAGATTTTCAAGTTAAAATTATCGTTTTTGAATGTGTTTGCAACTACCTAACCCGTATGCTAGAGCGGTCGAGTTATTGACCGCTCTATTTCTCTGACCACCATAGCTTGGACTTGGTATCATTTTTACCACCAATCAGCGCAATACCTTTTTCCATATTGCCATTATTAAGCGAGGCTTCTGAAGTTGGGTACGGCAAGCGGGTTGGCATTACGCCGTCGTTTTCGAACACAGCACGGGGATCTTTAGCGGGTAGTACCGGTAAGCCCGTCCGACGATATTCTGTCCAGGCTTCGAGGCCCTGCCCAAACAAGGCAATCCACTTCTGCTCCATAAGTTTCTCCCGGCTGATAGCGCCGACTGTTTTCAGATACGTATCGGTCATCTTCAGACCATACTGCTCAAAAGAACCCATCATTCCTTTTTCAAAGTACGTTTGTGCATTACCAGTAATGTCACCATCCAGGGCAGCTTCAGCCAGAATCAGGTTTAGTTCACCAAATGTCATCACCACTTCGGGCGATGTTTTTTGCATGAAGTAGGTGCCAAGGTTTGAACTGGTGGCCAAATAGGTGGTCGCAATAGCATCGGGCAAACCGTTGGCGTGTCCCTGGTACTTTCCATCTTTGTTTGGCTGAGCATAGACCATCAAACGCGGGTCACCGAGGTCCGTAAGTTTGTCGGACAGCGTTTTGCTGATGTTCCAGTCGGTGCGGCTGTCGTTAACCATCACCAAATAAAATTCGTTGTTACTCGACAGCACCTCGGTGCATTTCAGCGACGCATTGTCAGCATTGCTCGTAAAAATGGGGTATTTGGTAGCATCGCCCAGAATCTCGGCCATAATGCCCCGCGACTCAGTCGATTTCTTGGATGCCTGCCGGTTTGCCAGCCGAAGCCGGAGCGAGTTGGCAAACTTCTTCCACTTCAGAATATCGCCGTTGTACAAAATATCGCCCGACACCGCCGGGCCACCCACTGTCAGCTTGTCATTAGCCGTTTTCAGGTCGGCCAGCATCCCCGCATATACCTTATCCATTCCATCGTAGGTAGGCGAATAAATGGGTTGCTCGGCCGTACCTTTGAGGGCTTCGGCATACGGAATCGGGCCGTACAAATCGGTCAGCAACGAGAATGTCCAGGTTCGCATGACGATGGCAATGCCCTCGTAGTTCGTGTTCTGAAACTTGGCACCAGGTTGCGAGAGCGTCACCATCCGCTGAAAGTTTACCAGCCCATCGTTATAGAGTGCTTTCCAGTTATTGTTGTAGAAAGCCACCGACAGACCGTAATTATCACCCTCATTGGAGTAGATGTTGCGCGTCAGGTACTGCATCCAGAGCATAGCTCCGTCGAGGTTGAGCCGCTCGAAACGGTCGCGCCCACCCCACGAACGGTCAATTACCTTTTCGATGCCATAGGGCAACAGGTATTGTGGACTGAGCGCTGTTGGGTTGTTCGGGTCCACGTTCATTGTGTCGAAATCCTCAGTACAGGACCCAACCGTAAGCAACGTCACGATGGAAAAAAGTATGGTTCGTTTCATAGTTGTTTGACCTCACCGAAGCGTCGGCCCGTCCCCGTCCCCTCTCCTTGAGCAGGAGAGGGGACGGGGCGGTCGGCCGCTGCAGTGGGGTTTGTTTAAAATGATAGGTTCAAATTAACGCCTACACTCCGGCTGTTGGGTAATTCGCCGTAAGCGAAACCCTGCGCGTTGCCACCGAAACGGTCCACTTCGGGGTCGATGTGGGGGCTGTTGCGAAAGAGCATGAGCAGGTTGCGGCCCACCAGTGACAGCTTGGCTGAACGAATAAACTTACCCGCTAACATGGCCGGTGCTAAGGCGTAGCCGATAGATGCTTCGCGGAGTTTTACGTAAGAACCGTCGAAAATTACCGCTTCGTGATAACGCCGTGGGTTGTTATAACTGTAAAGCGTGTTAGCTGGAACAATCACAGTATTTGGCACGTAGTTAGGGGCTTCGGGGGTGCCGATGTTCGTAACCCCTTTACCAATTATACCTTCTTCTCGACCAATAGCTGTTTCGGCATACTGACCCGTCCAACGGGCCGTTCCTGTTCCTTCGTCGTAGAAATCACCGCCCATTTTCACATCCACCAAGGCCGATACAACAATGCCTTTATAGCTAATAGTGTTCATCCAGCCGCCCGTCCAGCGGGGTTGAATATTACCCAGCACCCGCGCGGCCGTCGACACAACAGGGAGGCCATTACTGTAGATAATCTGTCCGTCGGGAGCGTGTTCAAAACCGATACCGAACAGGGTTCCATAAGCTTGTCCTACACGGGCTTCGGAGTTTAGGCCGCGTTGTGAGTTCAGCACGTAGGTAGTGAGGCCTTCAGCTAGCTCAACTACTTTGTTGCGGTTGCGGGCAAAATTCAGGGTTGTTTCCCAGGTCAAGCCCATCGGTAGTTTGAGCGGTGTACCCGTCAGCACTATTTCAACACCTTTGTTGGTGAGCATACCCGCGTTCAGCACGCGCTGATTGTAGCCGCTGGATTTCGAAATATCGACGGCCAGAATCTGGTTGCGCGAGGTTTGATCGTAATACGTCAGATCCAGTCCAATGCGGCCTTTCAGGAAACGAAGGTCTAAGCCAAACTCTTTGCCCGTAGTAATTTCGGGTTTAAGGGTGGAGTTAGAGATTCGAATGTTCTCGTAAAACTCGGGTACGGAACCATTCCACGAACCGCCCGACCGGAATGTCTGAGCTAATTGGTAAGGATCGGCATCGTTGCCTACCTGCGCCCAGGAGGCCCGTACTTTACCAAACGACAACACCCTGCTCGACACACCCAGCAACTCTGTCAGCACGGCAGATGCCGACACCGAGGGGTAGAAATAGCTCCGGGCGTTGGCGGGCAGCGTACTCGACCAGTCGTTGCGGGCGGTGCCACTCAGAAACAGCGCGTTACGCCAGCTGAACTCCGCCGAAGCAAACAAGCTGTTCATCTGCGACTTCTGAATGGCACTTTCTACCGCGTTCTGACTTACATTGGAGTTAGCCAGGTTATAGAGTCCATCGACAACCAGTTCACCCACATAGGCGTAATTCCGCTTGTAATAGTTTGTGCGCTGCACACCGCCCACCTGCACGTTGGCCGTGATTTCGGGCGTAATTGCTTTGTTGTACGTCAAGATGGCGTCATGGTTGGTTTCTTGCCGCCGAAGAACCTCTTCGGAATAGCGACCCGGTGTTTTGTTACCGTTACGAACGCGCTCGAAATTGACAATATTAATCCGCGTATCGGTCCAGAAATCGGTGCCGCTCCGGGCCAACAGGCTCAGGCCGGGTAAAATCTGGTAGTTGAGAGCGATATTCCCCAACAGGCGATCTTTGTCGTTGGTGAGCGGAAGGAGTTCCGTTGCGTAGAACGGGTTTGTAAAAAACGTGTGTTGCCAGTTTGGCGGATCAGTGTCGGCAGGCTTACCAGCCAGTGCCCGTTGGATGTGGACACCGGTGTAGCTGCGCCAGTCCTTAATTTTTGTCCAGTCGGTTTGGCGGTGTGCCCAGATAAACTGCTGCCCTTCCTGGTAACCCCGGTTACCGCCCGATTTGATATATTCACTCGAAATGGTAACCGACAGTTTGGGCGTAAATTTATAACTACCGTTAAACTTGAAGTTATCGCGTTTGAAGTCGTTGAAGGCCATAATCCCCGTTTGACTCACCCGCCCCAGCGACAGCCGGAAGTTTCCTTTGTCGTTTCCACCCGATAAGGCTACGCTGTTAGAATAGGTCTTGCCGGTTTGCCAGTAATCATTCCAGTTATTGGGGTTAGGTGTCAGGGGGGCCACTTCGGTACCACTCCACCAATGCCGCACGAGCCGCCCATTCATGGGAACTCCCCAACTTTCGTCGGTGCCTTCGGTACCGCTCAGCGGGGCCAATGGGCCATAAGCGGCCCGGTATTGTTGTACTTCGAGCGGTGAGGTAATAGCCCCGCTCCAGCCATCGTTGTACCAGGTGCGATAACCGTTACCACCGCCGTACGTATTCTGAAAATCAGGGGAAATCCAGGGACGCTCCATCGTGACATTCGAGTTGATTTCGACGCCAATCCCTTTAGCCCCAGCCCCTGTTTTAGTAGTGACCAGGATAACGCCATTGGCGGCCCGCGAACCGTAAAGTGCAGCTGCGTTAGGACCTTTCAAAACGCTGATATCCTTGATATTGTCGGGATTAATCTCCGACAGACCGCCCCCAAACTGTTTCTCAGACGTTTGCTGAATGGGTACGCCATCGACTACAATCAGTGGCTGGTTGTTGCCCGACACAGAGGCCGCCCCGCGAATTTGAATGCTGGCTCCACTACCCGGCCCGCCATTACTACCGATTCGCAGACCAGCTACTTTTCCCGACAAGGCACTGGCCACGTTGGTTGCTCGCGACTCTGTTAGCGAAGATCCTTTTATTTCCTGCACCCCGTAGCCGAGCGCTTTCTTCTCTTTGGCGATACCAAACGCCGTCACGACCACCTCGGCCAGCTGCCGATTGTCGGAGCGAAGCGTGATGAGCAAACTGGTTCGAGTACCTACCGAAATTTCTTCCGTTGTAAAACCAATTGCACTAACAACCAAAATAGCCTGATCGTTTGGAACACGGAGCGAGTATGCACCCTTTGCGTCGGTAGTGGTACCAGTAGTGCGGTCCGGCGTTCCGGTACCTTTCAGTACGACGTTGACGCCGGGTAAGGGGCCTTCTTCGGGCGATGAGATGGTGCCTGTCAGGACTCGGTCCTGGGCATAACCCACCAATGCCAACAGCCCCAAAAGGAGTGTAAGTAGTTGTTTTTTCATGTTGAAAGTCAGGTTGAAATAAATAAGCAGTAAGCAATGGCAGTGGGCAGAAGGCAATTCCAAAGGGATGGCTTCTGCCAACTGCCTACTGCTACTTCCTACCCCCTTTGTCCGACTGCCCCGGCGAGTTTGGTGGTGCAAACACTGGCCGCTTGGTTCGCACTACCGCCCCTGCACAGGGCAGTCTGACAAAGGCCCGTTGGCCGACTTATCCACGATGGATTGACGTCGGCAAAGCAGACCAATTGTGATTCAGCAACGTGGAAAAATAAAGCCAAACCTCTCCCTGTCTGGCTGTTGGAGCCAGTTGCTGAATGCACCATAAAAAGATGAAACGACGGGGATGCCTCCCAAACGGGGCATCAGTTTACGCAAGGTCTACAACCCAACAGCGAATGTGGGTTGCAGGAACCTTATCGGTACTGATCCAAGTGCGGCCAGTAATCAGCACCAAAGTGGTAAGCCAGTTTTGTTGTAGGTCAAATATAGGCAACAATAGCCTATCTCCAAATTTTATTTCTAATTTCTTATGTATGACCCACCTTTATTCTACTTTATAATAAATTAACCAAATTAAATTCTTATTGATTTTTTATTATTTCCTTAAAAAATACAAAAATGAAAAAGCCTCCGTGGTTTAGGGAGAATTCCTGAGTACTTAAAAAATGATTAGGTGACAGGCCACTTTTTTATTCGGACAAAACCGGCCAAATTTGCCGTTAAATCAATTTAAAATTTTCATCAATCTCTTCTATACTATGACGTTTTCTATACGAAAACTCCTGATGATGCTAACCCTTCTGGCCGCCGTGACTATGGGAGCACGCGCGCAGGAGGGACGTTTCATTACAGGAAAAGTAACCTCTGCCGAAGATGACACGCCTGTTCCGGGTGCCAGCGTGGTGGTAAAAGGCACCTCGCGTGGTACGAACACCGACGCAGCGGGCGATTTTCGCATTCAGGCCGAAAAAGGCCAGTCGCTCCGCATTAGCTTCATCGGAACCAAAACGATTGAAGTTCCCGTAGCCGGGCCAACCGTTATCAATGTTCAGCTAACGTCGGAGGCCGGCACCCTCAATGAAGTGGTAGTTACGGCACTGGGTATCAAGCAGGAGAAACGCGCGCTGGGTTATGCCATTCAGGAGGTGAAAGGCAACGACCTTGCCGACACGCAACGGGATAATTTCCTCAATGCGCTCAATGGCCGCGTGGCCGGCGCCATGATTACGCCCTCCAGTGGAAGCCCCGGTGCCTCTACATCCATTATGTTGCGAGGAATCAGTTCGATTGGTGGAAACAACCAGCCCTTGTTTGTGGTGGATGGGCTGCCTATCGACAACCGAACATTTGGCCAGGGAGCACTGGTATCGGATTCCCCTAACCGTAACAACGACTACCAGAATCGGGGAGCCGACCTGAACCCCAACGATATTGAGTCGGTGTCGATTCTGAAAGGCCCCGAAGCGGCAGCCCTATACGGGATCGACGCGGCATCGGGTGCCATCGTAATCACAACCAAAAAAGGAACTTCGGGTCGCGGTAAAGTGACCTACGACAACGCCTTCCGCTACGACAAACTATACCGGTTCCCGGATTACCAAAGAACGTTTGGCCCCGGTGATAACGGTTCATTTTCGACGCCCACCCGCCTGTATTTTGGACCTCGCTACGCCCCCGATGTGCAGTTGTTCGACAACGTGGAGAACTTCTTCCAGACGGGCTTTACCCAACGTCATAACCTCGGCATAGAAGGCGGCAACGACCGCACCACCTACCGCCTGAGCGTTGGCTACACCGATCAGGGAGGTGTTGTTCCTACTACCAAATACGAACGTTTGTCGGTCCGGCTGGGTGGTTCCTCAAAGATCTCCAGCAAATTCGAGACAACCTCCAGCTTCAACTTCATCTCCACTAACAACGTAAAAACAGGCCGGGGTAACAGCAGTACGCTACTTTCTCTAATTTACTGGCCGCAGTTCGACGACGCCCGTAACTACCTGAACAACGACGGGACGCGTCGGCGGTTGAACCCCAACAGCGACGCCCAGGACATCGACAACCCGTTTTTCGACGTCTATAAAAACAAAAACAGCGATAGAACGAACCGGATCATCGGTAACGTTGCGTTGTCGTACGACCCCACCACCTGGCTGAATCTGAAAGGGCAGGTTGGCGCCGACATTTATTCTACGAATGGCAACCTGTTGTTCCATCCCCAGTCGAACCGGGCCATCTCGTCGCGGGGAAGCATTGAGAACTTCACGGAAGTGAGCCAGCTGCTCAACGGACAGTTTCTGGCCAATAGCCGTAAAAAATTCGATAAGTTCAGCGTTGGGTTGTTGCTGGGAACATCGTTCGATGACCGTCGGTACAACGTGGATGCCGTTAGCGGACAGCAGTTTTACGAGGTCGATTACAATGGTATCAACAACACCCCACCCCTCACCCAACGGGCCAAAAACACGTTGAACCTAATTCGTCGGCAGGCTGTTTTTGGCCAGTTTACGGCCAGCTACAACGACATATTTTATCTGACGGCAACTGGCCGGAACGACTGGTCATCGACAATGCCCATTGAAAGCCGTTCGTTCTTTTACCCATCGGTAAGTGGCAGCTTTGTATTGACCGAAATTCCTGCGCTACAAGCCAACAAAATTCTGTCGTTTGCCAAACTCCGGGCCTCCTACGCCGAGGTCGGTAAAGATGCCCCCGCCCCCTACATTACCCAGTCGAACCTGGCCCCGCAAGTAACAACGGGCGGAGGTCTGGCCTTCGGGGTGTTTGGCGGCAACGGCATTCTGATACCCGAACGGACCAGGTCTTATGAGTTTGGTTTGGATGCGCGGCTCTTCAACGGGCGGCTAACCCTCGATGCGGCTTATTTTAACCGGACTGCCAGCAATCAGATTACAGCCCCCCGCCTGAGCTACGGCACGGGCTTCGTCCTGCAATACATTAACAGCGGCACCATCGAGAGCCGGGGCTTTGAATTGCTTGTAACGGGCAATCCGATTCGTCGTTCCAACTTCAACTGGGACATTACCACCAACTTCACCCAAAATAACAGTACGGTGAAGAGCCTGCCAGCCGATCAACCGGAGTTTTACCTGTCGGATACGTGGTTGTACCAGAACGTGCGGAACAGCTTGTTTGTGGGTAGTCAGGCTACAACCATTGGCGGCTTCGATTACCTGCGCAACACCCGGGGCGACATCCTGATTAACCCCACAACAGGCTACCCCGTCAAAAACCTGGTCTTTACCAACATCGGCAACCGAAACCCTCTCTTCACGGTTGGCCTGACCAACTCGTTCCGCTACAAAAATTGGAACCTCTCCGCTCTGCTCGACTTCCGGCGGGGGGGCGACGTATTTAACGGCAACGAATTGTTCTTCTACGTAAACGGCCTGAGCACCAAAACCCTCGACCGCGAAACCCCGCGTGTTGTCACGGGCGTACTGCGCGACGGGCTGGAAAACACAGCCACCCCGACTGTGAACACCATTCAGGTAACGCCCATCACGCGCAACGACTTCTATAACTCAGCCTTTGTAGAATCTGATTTTATTGAGAAAGACATCAACTGGGTGCGTCTGCGCGATGTGACCCTACGGTATGCACTGCCGGCCAGTTTATTGGGAGCCAAGAAGTTTATTCGGGGCGCAAGCGTGTTTTTCACTGGAACTGATCTGTTCCTGCTCACCAACTACACTGGGGCCGACCCATCGATCAACGGTCTGAACGCGTCAGTAGGTGGCAGTGGGGCACAGGGCTTCGATTTCGGGGCACTGTCTATCCCACGAGGCTACACATTTGGCCTTCAGGTTCAGTTTTAATCTATGAGATTTACCGCAATGAAAAAATATAACATACTAAGCGTCTTCGCACTCGCCGGCCTGATGGGTTGCAGCGACTACCTCGACGTCAACAAAAACCCAAGTACCCCACAGCTGGCGGCATCGCAAACCATTCTGCCCCCGATGTTTGCCCAAATGGCACGGGGCGAGCAGTTCGACAGCCGATTTGCGGGTTCGTATACTCAGAATTGGGCCAGTACAGCGTCGGCTAACGTCTGGGACCGTCATGGCTATGCTACCAGTTCGGATGCGGGTGCCGAAAAATGGCGTTCCCACTACTTCAGTAACGGTAAAAATTTGTTTACCATCATGGACGATGCTACGGCTTCCAACCGCCCTTCGTATGGCGGCATTGCCAAGGCGATCTGGGCCTGGAGCCTGCAATCGACAACCGACTGGCACGGCGACATGATTATCAAGCAGGTGTTTGAGTTTGGGCGGTATGCATTCGATTTCGATCCGCAGGAACTCGCCTACGCCGAAGCCGTGAAGTGGGCCAATGAGGCCATTACCGATCTGGCCAAAGATGACCCCGCTGCGGCAGGAACCATTGTCAGGGCCGATCTGGTGTATGGGGGCGACCGGGCCAAATGGACGCGGTTTGCCAATGGTGTGCTGGCCCGCAATGCCAATCACCTCAGCAACAAAGCCACCTACAGCCCTGATAAAGTGATTGAGTTTGTTGACAAAGCACTCAGTAGCAATGCCGACAATTTCCTGGTTCCACACGCAGGTACGACAACCGACGACGGCAACTTCTTCGGGCCGCTTCGGAATAACATCGGTGGTTTCCGGCCTACGGTCTTTTCGATGAGTCTGGTCAGCGGGGGCACTTTGGGGGCACCTGACCCACGCCAGAGTTTACTCTTCAACGCGTCGGTCGATGGGCAGTTTCGGGGTATTGTATCCTCATCAGGCGACCCGAACACGACGGCAGCCACGATTATCCCAACGTTCTGGGGTGGCAACACGGTGGCCTTGTCGGGAACGGGTCGGGGGATGTTCCGCGACAACGCTCCCTACCCGATCATGACCTACGGCGAGATGCAGTTTATCAAAGCCGAAGCGGCCTTCCGCAAGGGCGACCGGGCTACGTCCTTCACGGCCTACCGCAACGGCATCAACGCCAGCTTCGACCTGCTCAACAGCCTCGAACTCGACGCTACCAGGCGCGTAACGATGGCTCTACGCACCGGGTATCTGGCCAGCAGAGCCGTAGCCCAAACGGCAGCTGACCTCACGCTGAGCAACATCATGCTCCAGAAATACATCGCCATGTATGGCCACGGGATGCTCGAAACCTGGGTCGATATGCGCCGGTTCCAGTACAACCCCGATATCTACACGGGCTTTACGCTGCCCGCCAGTTTGTTTCCCGATAACAGCAACAAACCAGTTCAGCGGGTACGGCCCCGCTTCAACTCGGAGTACATGTGGAACGCGGCTTCTTTGGCCCGAATCGGTGCCGACAAACCCGACTATCACACGGTCGAAATGTGGTTTTCTCAAAAATAATCTCACTATGCTTTTCAAGAAATCAATTATACAACTTCTCGGCTCACTGGCACTCCTGGCGGGTGTGGTAGCCTGTGGTGAGGAGAACAACATTATGCGCAATCAGGTGAACGCCAGCGGTGCCCGCGTGAAGATTATTCACGCTGTTGTGGACGGCCCCGCCGTGGATATATTTGCCAATAATGCCAAAATCAACGGGCTTCCGCTGAACTACGGAAACCCCTTCCCAACGGAGTACTTGGTGGTTGCGCCCGGCACGGTTAACCTGCGGGTGGCAACGCCCGTTTCGGGAACAGGAGTGGCCACAACCATACTTACCACTCCTGTTCCGCTTGAGAACGACAAGTACTACACCATAGCCGCTACGGGTTCCTCAACGGCTCCGGTGGGCATACTCATCAATGACGACCTGAGCGTACCTGATCCAGCCAAAAACTACATTCGGGTACTGAACCTGCTCACAACAGGGCAGGCACTTGATCTTGCTATTGGCACGGCCGCGCCGATTATCAGCAATGTGGCCCCCCGGACAGCCTCAGCCTATGTGGCTGTGGACCCCAATGCCTCAACGGCTCCGTACGCGCTTCAGGCTCGCCTAACCAGCACAACAACGGTAACGGGCGCAACGGTTAATTTCAGTACCTTAAACCTGGGCCGTAAATACACTATTATCATTCGGGGGGCCGTGGGACGCACCGGGACAGCCGCGCCAACCCTGTCGCAGGTGACGAATAAATAGTGGGTATTTTTCGGTTTGTACTCGTGGCCTGAACAGACGTTCAGGCTACGTTTGTTTGTATCTGCCCCGCCCACTCAACTTTTCAAACCAAACCATGCCCTCAACCGTATGTTTCATTAACTGTTCACCAAATTACATGATAACACGCTTACTGATAGTGGGTTTGGGATTACTGATACCTGCCACTTCCGCTAACGCGGCTGAGGGGATGATTCAGTCTGCCGATACCACCGCACCGGCCAAACCGTTCTCCATCTTCCCGCTGCCGCTGATTTATTACACCCCCGAAACCCGGTTTGCGTTTGGGGTGGCAGCAGCGTTCACGTTCCGGTTTCGGCGCGATACGGCCCGCACCATCCGGCCCTCACAGGTGACGGTCGGCGCGGCTTATACCCAGAATAAACAAGTGCTGTTTTACGTCCCTTTCCAGCTTTATTACCACCAGAACCGCTACTTTGCCATCGGCGAAGTGGGCTACTACAAATACAACTATTTCTTTTTCGGCCTGCGCGACCGGGAAACACCCAAGGAAACGTACGGAGTCAATTTCCCCCGAATTCGCCTTAGTCTGTACCGCCGACTAACGGGGAGTGCCAACGGGCGGGGTTTGTATGCGGGCTTGCGCTACCAGTTTGAGAACTACGATGTTACTGACGTTGCGCCCGAGGGTGTGCTGGCATCTGGCACCGTGCCGGGCGGTCTGGGCAACCGGGTTTCGGGGGGTGGGCCGGGCCTGTTTTACGACACCCGCGACAATGTGCTTTACCCAGCGCGGGGCGTGGTAGCCGACCTGAGCTACATGGCTCACGGACGGGGCATTGGCAGCACAAGTGATTTCGGGCGGTATGTGGCAGACATTGCTACGTATCACCCACTAAGCAGCAAAACCACGCTGGCCATGAACTATGTACTGAGCCTGACAACCGGCGAAGCTCCGTTCAGTGCCTTATCATTTTTGGGTGGTACTAAACGCGGACGGGGATTTTATGAAGGCCGCTACCGCGATGACAACCTGGCGTTGGTGCAGGCCGAAATCCGGCAGCATGTCTGGTGGCGTTTAGGCGTTGTAGCGTTTGGATCGGTAGGTGTCCTGGGGACCTCAGTTCGGGGAGCAGCTTATCGGAATGATTTTTTGCGATTCAACCAGCCGAAAGGAACGTATGGAGCGGGGTTACGCATCCGAATCAACAACGATAAACTAAATATCCGGGCCGATTATGGTCGGGGCCTGCCCCAAACCGGCACTGGCGCCAGCGGTTTTTACTTAACTATTGGTGAAGCGTTTTGACGATCTCTGTGATTATACCGACCCGCAACGAAGCTCCGACTATTGGCCGGTTAGTTGCTGATTTACTGCGTTATGGCTTTGGGCGAGTAGCCGAGGTGATTGTTGTTGATGGGGGCAGTACCGATAACACCATTGAAGAGGCTCAATGGGCCGGTGCACGGGTGGTACAGGCTCCCAAACCCGGCCGGGCGGCCCAGATGAACTACGCAGCAAAACTTACCAACGGCAATGTGCTGTACTTCGTTCATGCCGACGTAACCATCAATTCCGATTATGTCAGCGACATCTCTTGGGCGATCCGCGACGGGTTTGAGTCGGGTTGTTACCGGTTTCGGTTCGATTCCAGCAATCCACTACTCCGCTTCAACAGTTATGGTACCCGGTTCAACGGATTATATTCACGGGGGGGCGATCAAACGCTTTTTATTACTCGCTCACTTTTCAACCGAATCGGCGGTTTTAACGAACATTATGTGATTATGGAGGATTTTGACATCATCCGGCGTATTCGTCAAGTAGCCCGTTTTCGGGTTATTCCGAAAGATGTAGTCGTGTCGGCTCGGAAATACGAGACCAACTCCTGGCTGAGGGTACAATTGGCCAATGCTACGGCTGTGCTTATGTTTCGATTCAATGTTGACCCCACTCGCATTGCCCGGACGTATAAGTTGATGTTGACCTATAGATAGTAATCAAGTGGCAACAGTCCTTTTAACAGGTGCTAACGGCTTTCTGGGTAACCATATAGCCCGACAATTGCTCGAAAAACAGCATACCGTGCGGGCCTTACTAAGGCCGGATAACCCTACTCCTACCCTCGACAACCTACCAGTAGAGCGGATTTCAGGCGATTTGCAGGATCGCTCGGCAGTGGTGCGGGCAGCAGACGGTTGTCAGTATATTATTCATGCGGCTGCGTTGGCCTCCGTGAATCCTGCCCGTAATAAAGCCGTTTGGAACACCAATCTGACTGGTACCGAAAACGTGCTTCGGGCAGCCCGCCTAACCAACGTTGAACGACTGGTTTACGTTGGAACGGCAAATGTTTTTGGCTTTGGCACCAAAGAGCAACCCGGCAACGAAACGAGTCCCTACATGGGGAAGCGCTACGGCTTGGACTACATGGATAGTAAATACGCTGCTTCTCAGCGGGTTCTACAATCGGGAGTTCCAGCAGTGCTCGTTCACCCTACTTTTATGGTAGGGCCGTTCGATCATAAACCAACCTCTGGTGCCCTGTTATTGGGGTTATACAAAGGTCAGGTAGCAGGTATTCCGGCAGGGGGTAAAAACTACGTTCATGTGGCCGACGTGGCCGCAGCAACAGTCAATGCCCTGAACTACGGACGCACGGGCGAGCAGTATATTCTGGGTAACCAGAACCTGAGCTATGCCGAAGCATTCGGAATAATGGCAGAGGTTATGAATTGCCCTGTGCCATCGTTCTCGGTCCCTAAGAGGCTGGCCTGGGTTGTTGGGCAGTTGTGCGCTTTACAATACCGCCTGACAGGTAGAGCAGCCCGCTTAAATCCAGCCATGGTCGCGGTGGCCAATGATGGTCATTACTTTAACGTACAGAAAGCTATTGATGAATTACAGCTTCCACAAACTCCCATCTGTAACGCCATCAGGGATGCCTTCGACTGGTTTAGAGCCAATGGATATTGCTAAACCATTACCGATAGCGGAACCGTGACCTGTGAAAACGCAGGCAGTTGCCAACCCGTGGCCTATAAAGCCACAGTCAACGGAAACGGTCAACGTTAGGTCCACCTCCAACAAACTTTTTGCGGGTAAAGCCAGGTATATTTGTATTTTCTTTGATTTTATGCGCAAACTTGCCCTCGACGAACTCAACCGGCTGTCGATTGACGACTTTAAAACTGCCGAAAAATTTCCCTATTGCCTGATTTTAGACGATATCAGGAGTCTCAACAATGTAGGGTCTTTGTTTCGAACGGCCGATGCATTTCGGGCAGAAACCCTTTATCTGTGCGGCATTACGGGCCAACCACCTCACCGCGATATTACCAAAACCGCCATTGGGGCAACCGAATCGGTATCTTGGACTTATATGACCAGTGTAATTGACCTAATAGAGCACCTGCGGACCGACGGATGGGTGATTGTAGCCATTGAACAAGCTGAGGGAAGCACCTCTCTAACCGATTTTAGGCCTGAAACAAACAAACGCTATGCCTTTGTATTTGGTAATGAGGTAGCCGGCGTAGCCGATTCAGTGGTACAAACGGCCGATGTGGTGGTCGAGATTCCGCAGTTTGGCACCAAGCACTCGCTTAATATTTCAGTTACCGCAGGTATTGTATGCTGGGATTTTCTACAAAAGATAACAAAAACATAACACAGAATTTTTGTTTTTGAATTTTTATCCCTTTCTATTTGTGGGTTTTTCTAAACCGAGGTTCAATCAAATTAAAAATCGTCATGAAAGCAGAGAAAAAGTCGTTAGTGAACGACATCATGAGTGCCATTGAAGCTAAAATTGGGGAGGCTGGTGAGCAGACAAAAAAAGCGAAGAAAGCCATTGAGAAGACTGCTTCGAAGCTGGCCAAAAAACTAGATAAACTGACCCACAAAGCCGCAAAAAAAGCGGAGAAAAAGTCAGACAAAGTAACTAAGAAGGCCACTGATAAAGCGAAAAAAGACGCTGAGAAAAAGGCTAAAAACGAGGCTAAGGCCGCCAAAAATGCTAAGCGCACCAAAAGTGGCAAAAGCAAAGCAGCCGCTTCGGAGACCATCAAGCCTGTAATCTTGCCGAAAGCAGATTCTGTAGCTCCGAAAACAGCTACTCCTGCCGCAAAGCCTGCGCCTAAGCCTGCGACTCCTGTTGCACCAAAAGCTGCTGTGCCTAAGCCATCAACGCCAGCTAAACCTGCGGAACCAGCTCCAGCTAGTGCTGAATAACTAGTTGACTATTGTTTTAATACAAACCCGCTTGGTAATCAAGCGGGTTTTGCTTTGATGCAACACTTTATCATATCTATTAAGCTATTGAGCTGCTCCATCTACAATGCCGTGAAGTACAGCCAGCAGCACTTAGACATTCAGGTTACCACCTCATCCAATGAAACCGGCTTACGAGTTGCGATTTCGGATCGGGGCGTGGGGATTCCTCATGAGTTGCAGGAACAGATTTTACAGCCCTTTTTTCCGGGTTAATGCCCGCAACTCTCCCAGTGTTAAAGGATTCAGTCTGGGACTCTGCTCCGTCAAAAAAATTATAGAAGCCCCCCAATGGCAAATTTCCGTGCAGAGCGATGTGGGTTGCAGGAGTGAATTTAGTATTCAGATTCCTTACCCATCGCTTCTAAGTGAACAATGAGCAGTTAACAACGAGCAGTGAGCAGTTAACAACGAGCAGTTAACTGCTCACTACTTCACTACTTTCATTACTCCATTCATGATTCGCCAGTGACCGGGAAACGTACAGATGTACGGATAATCGCCGGGTGTACTCGGGACCGTGAACCGGAGCCGGTACGTCTGATCGGGGTTAATAAGGGGCGTAGCCGCCAGAATCTGGGGCATTGTGGGCACGTAGTTCTTATCGGCCCCATCTTTCGCTGTAATCATTTTGTCAGCAGCCTTGCCAATGATTTCCATTGATTTGGGGGCGCCAATGACGAGATTATGCTGCATGGCATCGGGGTTCTCAATCACCAGCTCGATTGTTTTTCCAGCCGTCACGGTAAACTCCTTCTTATCGAACCGCATTTCTTCGCGAACCGTTTTCATCCGAATTACCTCAACATTTGGGTCCACGGCTTCTGCTGCGCCAATACCCCATGCTTCATACAAACGAGTGAGCCGGGTTTTGTTATCGGGCGAAACCGTTGTACTCAGCGTAGCCAGAAACGCTTTATCAACCTCTCGCACGGTGGTCTTACTCTTCAAATTCCACCCTTCCGACACTCCTTTGACAATGGCTGCACTCCGCGCTGCATCCAGCATTTGAGACTGGCGAAGCAAGGCGACAACAGAATCGACCGGGGCTGCCGACGCATAACTCCGGCTCGATCGCTCAAGCACATAAGCACTCATACTTTGGGGGGAGCGGTACGTCAGCGTGTGCGTGAATGCATTGTTTTTCTCGTCGGCCTCGGCAATTTTGTTGTCGGGGTCGAGCATTACGCTGATCCGATACGGACCCGCCTGCTCAAACGATACACCCATATTACCCACCCAAGGACCATTGTTGCTCTTGATAATCGTAACCGTTTCTCCTGGTGCGATACCTGCTTCGTGCGTGTAGCTCACAAACTCTATTTTTGACCCATTACCTTCTATACGCACAGTCAAGGGCACAGGCGTTCCTTTCGGTACGGCTACCCCACCCCGGTTCATCACACTGATTGAGATCGAACTGTACTGCCGAACTTCGGGTGAAGCCGGGTCCGTTTTGACCTCCGTCACCACCAGATCAGGTTTGTCCCCTTGAATCACCATTGCGGTTACCACCGGAGCCGATGGTGCTGATGGCCCTCCCCCACTCGACCGGGCTTCCCGATCGACTGACTGATGCATGTCGTGATTCATCGGCGCACTGGGTTGAGCTGGCCCATTCATCGTAACTTTTTTAAGATACGTTTTCATCAACTGCCCCCCCTGACTGTTCATCGCAACGGCAAACGCTTCGGGTAACCAACGGTCATTGATTTCGTCGGTACCACTGGCTTTTTCCATGCGAGTCAGAATAGCCTGTTGCACAGCGGGTGTTGAGGGTACTTCCGACAATACCAGTAATGTATTCAACACGACCAACGGATCGGTATCGTTCAACATATTCATCTGGATGAGGGTGCTGGCCGTTTCAGCATTGGCTGGCATCACCTGCACAGCCGTTTTTCGAACACCAGCGCAAGGGTGCTTCAGGGCACTAGCAATAGCATCTTTGTCAATAGTCCCAAGGCCATGCAACGTCCATAAGGCGTGGATAGCCGCCGGATTGATTCTGATTTCGTCCATCGACTGATCGTTTACTAATGCAATCAGTTGGGGCACCACGTCTTTGTTGTTGCGTTCGATCAACAACCGTTGAGCCGTCATCCGCCAGAACATATTCGTATTTTTCAAAGCCGCCACTAGTTCGTCTGGGCGGTTTTTACTGAGTGCCATTGGCGTATAGGCTGGCGCATTTTTATAGCCAACCCGGTAGATCCGTCCGTGTGTAAAGTCGCGAAGGTCGGTCTGATAAGCGTTGCCACTGCCATTTTCAAATCCCTTGGGCACCGGATTATGCTGGATAATATAACTATACCAGTCGGCTACCCAAACGGCCCCATCGGGTCCCACTTCGGCAAACACGGGTGAGAACCATTCGTCGGCACCGGCCATCAGGTTGAAGGACACACCATCGGCCTCGCGGTCCGAGAAGTCGGTACCCCGTTGGCTCATCACGTTCTGGTGTAAAATATGCCCCGTTGGCTCGGCCACAAAGGCAACCTTGTTCCAGTAGGCTTTCGGAAAAGCCCGGGCTGTATATAAATTGTGTCCAGCTGCTGCTGTGAATCCACCAAACACGTCGACCTGCCGCACTTTCTCGGTGATAGGCTTCATGTCTTTGTGCGTGTCGGTGCTCCGGCTGCCGTTCTCACGAAGGTGAGCTCCTCCCGTAAAATAGTGCTTCGGAATGGCCATATACCAGCCGTGCGAGTTGTTGGCAGTGGAACCAAACACATTGCCCGTTTCATCAAATCCCATTCCCCAGGTATTGTTGGAGGTACTGGTCATATATTCAAGCTTCGTCCCATCGGGCGAATCCACGCTGGGCGAGTCCACGCCAGGCGAATCCACGCCGGGCGAATCCATGCTGGGCGAGTCCACGCCGGGCTTGAATCGGAAGAAACCCTGACCAAACTGAAGCGTGTCTTTGCTGCTGCCAACCAGGCCTTTAAAACCTGAATAGCCCACGCTCCCCCAAATCCAGTTGTCGAAACCGTAGTGCAGGTTGCTTGGGCCGGCATGAGTATCGTAGGTTCCAAAGCCCGTAAACAGAACCTTCTTAACGTCGGCTTTGTCGTCTCCATTGGTATCCTGCAAAAACAGCATGTGCGGAGCTTGCGACACGTACAGTCCCCCGTTGCCAAACGCCATACCCGTTGGAATGCTCATGCCCTCGGCAAAGTTGGTGAACTTGTCGGCTTTGCCATCCTTGTCCGTATCCTCACAAATCACAATATAATCGGAGCCACCCGGAAGGCCGACCCCTTCGGGCTTCCGCTCATTAGGGTAATCCTTGGTAATCAGCACATAAAGCCGCCCGCGTTCGTCCCAGGCCATGGCAATGGGGTGCATCACATTGGGCTCCTGGGCAAACAGATTCAAGGTAAAATCAACGGGAACCTGAATGTGCTTCATCGACTCCTCGGGTGATACCGCCCGCTGACGAAGTTGTGGACCGGGGCGTTTTTCGTAGTTGGGTAGTTTAGCTTCGTCGTACGCAAATAGCTCTGGCTTCAGGTCATTGCGCAGTTTGGCTACGCGCTCACCTACCGACCACATAATGCCTTTTTCGAGCAACTGCTGAAAAGCGGGCTGGCTCCAGGTACGCTCATCGTGACCATAAGCAGTATAAAAAACCCGCCCTTTGCCATACGTCCGAGTCCAGGTGTAGGGTTCTTCCGTTTTTCCGGGACGGTTGGCCGCTGCCATGTCCGTTGCCTGATCAGATTTGATGTCGCGCACGGCCAACACATTGTTATCTGCCTGCAAATGCGTGTGCAGGTACGTTTCGTCGTAGGCCTTAAATGACTTCAGGCCCATTGTGATCGGGTTGTTTGGCTGGGTAAAGCGGGTCTGGATGGTATCCATTTTATGCCGCCAGAATTGTCCTCCTACCACTTTATCGACGTATTCGGCCGAGTTGCGGAAGCAATACGACGCACAATGCACCGGAATCAGCCCTTTTCCCGATTGCACATAAGCTAGCAATGCCTGCTCCTGCGGCTTCGGAATACTATCCCAATTGGCAAAAATCAGCAGGCCGTCATACTTCGCCAGGTTGTCGGGATTGATGTCCGCCAGTTTGTCGGTATACGTAATATTGATGCCCTTGTTACCCAGCGCGGCCATTAGTTGAGGCACCCGTTCGGCAGGTTTGTGGTGACCATTGTCGCCCAGAAACAGAATCTCCGTTCTTCTGGGTTTGGTGTCAGCCTGGGCAACGGTCTGCGCCTTGGTTCCCATATTCCGCATGGTGGCGGTTGGGGTGCGAGTGCAGTGGGTGAAAATTCCGACCATCAAGATCGAAAGCAAATACCTGTTATTCATAGTCTTAGGATTTACCAAATTTCCGAAAAGCTTGAATCATTTGATACACGAAAAAGCCATTTATGACTCTTGACAGATTATCCCAAGCGATAGACCAACCAGTTCGTTTAACGTCCAGGTGAGATCTTAATGAGACATAATTGTTGGGGTTTTCTATCCCGTTGATATCCACCCATTCAACTGAACCATTTCCATTTATAAGCATAGATATAAAATATAATTAGTTTACAATAAAGTCGCTTCTTCCGCTTCAATC